>Ga0307518_10000721_pt1 | contig 24832 bp, 14 predicted proteins | sample 25_EM_MG_FD_203889 | JGI IMG/M metagenome (GOLD analysis project Ga0307518, IMG submission 203889) | Populus trichocarpa ectomycorrhiza microbial communities from riparian zone in the Pacific Northwest, United States - 25_EM | ecosystem: Host-associated > Plants > Roots > Unclassified | place... | reverse complement strand
AGCATCGACATCTGTAGGTGCAGGATTACTCCCATTAATATGCCCCCACAGTTCTTTCCCTTTGACGAATAATTGAAATTGAAACTCCCAAGCAGAATAATTTTTCCCATTAAGATGGATATGGAACAAGTCTAGCTTATCCGAAGACATGATAAAGTTGAAAAGAAATAGATTTTGAAACTGAAACTGACAGGGAATTAGGATACACACCAGATTCTGAAGCCAAGAGTTGCTGAGAATAGCAGCAAAAAGACTGATCTGAAACTACTGAGAATAGCAGCAGAAAACCAAGATCTGAAACAGCCAAGAGTTGCACTAGAAACCCAATATCTGAAACGAAGAAGAATGATTCTGAAAATACCAAGAACACCACGAAAGAAGGAAGATCTGAAGCTGCCAAGAATAACACCAGAAAAGCACGACAGATTTGCAGATTTTGAAACTAAGAACTGTGAAGAATAGCAGCAGAGAAAACAAGGATAACACAAAGTTGGAAATTAAGGATCCAACAACCACTCCTTCTCTCTCGCCTGCACACTTTCCACCAGGAGTAATATGAAAAAGATAGGCCCAAGATGAGTAAGGCAACTACAGCAAGAGCCAAAGGAAAATTCAAGACAGAGGCAAGCAAGGATTTGAAAGAAGCTCTGATACCATGTTAATCTATTTAAGCCAAAAGCAGAGTACCAAGAGAGTTAATTAATTTATTAACTTTGCAGAATGTTTTCCCCTGCACTCGGCATAAAGTAGCCTTTTATACATTGCAGGTTATTTTGCCATACAAGGAGTCTACATGGAAGGTTATTTTGCTATACAAGGAGTCTATGATAAGATAATCTTGATAGTTAATATTAAGAGTCCTAATTGTATACATATACGGTAACATATATTACTTTCCTCAGCTGCCTCGTCAGTGCTACCAAAGATGTGGAAGTACTTGCTCAGAATGAGAATTTGAAAAATATGCTAAGCAGTGACGAAACAGTGTCAAATCTTTTTCACAATCTTGTCATAGAAAATGCTACCTCTTCAGAAAGTTTTCTTTCGGGTCTCTGCGAAGAGCTGAATTTACATTGCAAAAAGCGTAGGCACAAGTGGAAGGCAAACTTGAAGCAGGTTTACTTCAACAATCCATGGACTGGCATCTCCGTTGGTGCTGCTACTTTTCTCCTTGTACTCACTGTCATACAAACGGTGTGCTCTATCCTTCAATTGTGATAGATATTTAATCCCTTCGTATTTTCTTTTCGTTTTATGATTTCAATGTACTTCAAATCCTGAGAAATGTTAGTTCCTTTCATTTAAAATAACCAGATGTACAGCAATGCCATCATGGAGTGAAATTGCATGAATTAAAAATTTATAGAAAATTATGGGTGTAATTAAAAGAAATTGGAAGAATAAAGGCTCAATTGAAATTTTACAATCCTAAATAAAAAAACCCTAAATAACGCGTCATTCAGAATTAAAAAACAGAAGATAAATAACACTTCGTTTGGTCTATTGGACTCTGATTTTGCCAATCAGAATTAAGAACAGAAGTTCAAAACGTAGTATATGATCATGCTAGAAGACCTTTCTAAAAAAATAAAAATGTTTTATAAATATATGCTAATGAATACAAATGATATGATTGATATATATATAGTGGCGGAGTCAGAATTTTTTAAATGAAGGGGCAAATTAGTAACGAATATTTGATATTATGTATTATATAGACATGCATTATATTAAGAAATCAATTTAAGATACATGTACTAACTCATATCAAACAAAATTAATTTAAAAATACTTTCAAAATAAAAAAAACTAATGTTATAATTGTTCTTTTCGAGTTTTATATTTTAAAACCGCTTCATAATAACTTTATTATTAATCTCTTCAAAGATATTTTTCTTAATATATACAATCAAATTGTCATTCATCTATTTTTAGTTTAGGGTGGGTTCAATGCTTGTGTTTTCTAAATCTTTCAAGGACTAGTGAAGTTCTTGGCAATAATTTTATGCTGACATATGATAGAGAGTAGCTAAAACTATAACTTAAAAGGATTATCATGATAAATTGATGTTGTTATTGTTGACTTATTGTTTTCTACAGGTGAGTTAAACAGAAATATTAATTGTTTTTATTTCTCTATTGTATCCTTAATTTTTTGAGTTGTCTTATACTTCATTTTTAATCACTAGTAAGTTTATCGCTATCCATTTTCAATATGAAATTTATAGTAAAATACTTATCAATTCATTAAAACTTATTTCAATTCATATCCATGTGTATATAATATTACTAATACATATATTAATTCAACAAAATCTTAAATTATTATAAATCTTAACATTTTCAATAACTAATTGTAAAGGAATAAAACTAAAATTAAATAATGAAACAAATAGAAAAGATGAAGAAAACTTAACTAAAGCATAAAGCATAAGAGGTTATTTACTTAACTAATTAATAGCTTAGAACTTGAAGAGAAATTTTACAAAAAAAAAATGAGGTAAGAATAGTAGCTCGAAAGAAAGAAAACTTGATTAATTAATGAAAGAAAAAGAAAAAAAGTTAGAGAAATGTGCTAAACGTATATATTATATATTATATTATGTTGTAAGTTAATAATAGCTAACTTGGGTTATTAAACATGTTAAGATATTATTAATATTTTAATATAAAAATTTTTTTGAAAAGAAAAAAATTTAAAGGGGTAATTACATATTTTAATATAAAAATATGTTGGAAAAAAAAAATTAAGGGGGCAATTTGCCCCCTTTTGGCTCCGCCACTGTATATATAAAGAGGGAGAGTCTAGTACCATTCTTGGCAGATCTTTTTGGACGCTGGAGGCAGGTTGACAACGAGCAAAACTTCTACAATTGCCTGTAAGTTTCTATCCCTATAGTTTAAAATTATCCAACGTTTTCACTTCTATCCTGATAGTTTATTTACTACTAAATAACTGTGTGATAATCTGATGCTTTTCATATTATATTTTTTTTTTAATTTTTCTCTTATTATTTCCTCTCAAGTCTTTATGCATGTCATAGTATCTTACAACAAAAATCCGAAACCTAAAAAACTGAAAAACCAAAATTAAAAAGAATTAGATATTTCATAATTAAGAGTAATTATATTAACAGAATTTTATGAAAACTATAAGAGTAGGAGTAGAAGTAGAATATTAATGAATCTATTACAAGGAAAATAATTGAAGTTCACCCTTTTATCTTACAGCAAGACACCACTAATTTGCATTCCATAATAAAACAAGAGTAAAAAGCTCGTCACTAGAAACCCCTTGAAAACTAACACGGATAGAAATAACCACAAATTAAGATTGTAAGGTAATCAGGAAAGACTATACAAAAGAAGCTTGAGAAAGCTTAGCCCTACACAATTCTCATAATAGAAGGAAAAATACTTTAAATTTTATTCTCAATAATCAAAACTTAATATTACACCTTTCCATCCCAAAGGTGATAAACCATATAAAAAAACTTAATATTACACCTTACCGAGTCCTTTTTGTTTTTCGTTCAGAAAAATGCTTGTAAGTTTTAATTTAGAGAAGCTATGGATTTTTAATGTTCAGCTCTTTCAAGTAGTCAAAGACATGCATTTATGTGAAACATTTACAATTAGGAAAAGAAAAAAAATCAGATTTGATTCCTTAGAGATGCTCTTATGGTTGTCTGGGAATCTTGTGTTTGATTGTGCATTCTTCATCTCCTTTTACAATTGTTATTGAAATTTTTGTAGCGTTTATCTAACAAATTGATAACTGTGATTCTAGCGAATGTCGAGGCACATGATGAACGTTGCTGGAACATCAAGAGATCAGATGGATGTTTCGCTTGACATTGAAAAATTAGCATTCTCTGTGGAAGGAAAGTTGAGCATCTTGCGTCCTTTCTCCAGTAATTGTTCAATATACAGAGTTCCTAAACGATTACGTGAGTTAAATGAAAAGGCTTACACACCTCAAGTGATCTCCATTGGCCCACTTCACCACGGAAAAGAAGAGCTCAAAGGAATGGAAGAGCATAAGAGACTGTACCTGAGGGAATTTCTTGAATTGAGCGATGTAAATGTGAAGGATTTTATTGCAGCTATTGCAGAGAGGGAGGCTAGATTGCGTAATTGTTATGCAGAAACCTTTGATAATCTAAGTGCAGAGGAATTTGTGGAAATGGTGTTGCTGGATTGCTCCTTTCTCATTATGTTCTTACTGAAAAGATGGTTCTCTGATATCCGAGGTAGCAATACTGACCGCATATTCAATAAACCATGGATGGGACAAGAAATAAGATTTGATTTGTTGTTGCTTGAAAATCAGCTTCCATTCTTCATTGTTGAGGACTTGTTCAAACTATCCAAAATACTGCACCATCGTAAGGAATATTCCATGATTAAGCTTACTCATGATCTCCTTTTATCTTCATGGGATTCATGGGTGCCAGAAGACATTTTGCAGAAAATCAATTTGTCTGTAGGAGAGCATTTTGTTGACTTTCTAAGAATCTGTCAGAAGCCAGCAGAGCAGATGGAGCCAAAGAAACTTGGAACTCTAACCGTACCTAGTGTAGCGGAGCTCCATCGGGCCGGAATCAAGTTTAAGTTAGGGTCCAGCATAAACCTACTCCACATAAAATTTGATGATAATGAAGGGACGTTGGAAATTCCACAGTTAAGGATATTGGATCATACAGAAATCCTATTCAGAAATCTCCAAGCCTTTGAGCAATGCAATTACGCTGCTAATAAATATGTATGTAACTATATTACCATGCTCTCTTTGCTTGTCCCCGATGCCAAGGATGTGGAAATACTTGTTAAAAAAGGAATTATAGAAAATTGGCTCCATGATAACGATGCAGTTTCACGCCTTGTTCGCAATCTTTCCAAGGAAAATGTTATCAACGTCAACAATTTCTACTTTTCTGGTTTGGTTGAAGATCTGAACAAGTACTACCGAAAGCGGAGACACAAATGGAAGGCATTTTTGAAACAGAACTATTTCCGTAATCCATGGACTATAATCTCTGTTGTAGCAGCTGCTGTTCTTGTCACACTTAGCATCATACAAACCGTTTGTTCAATCATTCAAGTTCTTTGATTATGCTATCTCAATTGTTCTGTATGACTTCCACTCTGTGTACGTACTTCACTGCCTAGTCATTGTTAGCTTGTTAAATTTACCTGCTGTATTTCTCAACGAAAAAGCATCAAGAAATTTTTTAATAAATTATGCTCTATAATGTGCCATGAATGTTTGCTTTGTGCTATGCTTCAAACGAGGTTTATAATAGTAGTTAACTCCTAATTTTTTACTTATTCTTTTCTACATGAACAGATCGAAGGAGAATCTTGCTTAGCAATGTGAAGTTGACAATTGCTTGGTCTCCGGCCCTTTTATGATCTCTGGAGAGACGAATAATAATGGAGGGCCAACCATTCAAAAGTATGGAAATTGTTTTTAGTGGTGTTGAAATGGAAAACTGATCATGAATCATTAATTATTTATTGATTCAACTAATTGATGGATTGACAGGAATATATAATAAATATCTCATAAATGTATGCATTTATTTTCTACCATACTTGTGTGTTTTATTTCCAGCCTGTATTGATTGTGAACAACACAAATGCCACATTGTCGCAACACAATTTATTTTTAAAAAAAGCTTCATTGACCTTACCTCTATTTCTCAAATGCCTTGAGCTTGATTAGTGAACAGCCTCGATTTTAATTACGCAACTTATAAATGTCAACGAAATTTGTTTTAAGAGATCTGGCATTGCAGCTGTTTTTTCCTTTCTTTATTCATCAACTAGTGACTTGTTATTTTTCGTTTCTGGGTGTCATTCAACTAGTGATATTCTTAATTGTTTTGTGTAATCCCGCTTACAAATTCTCTTAAAGGTATATGTCTAGTCAACTATGCGAGTAGTTTTTTTAAGCTTGTTCACATGTTCAACTTGTCATCATAAGATTATTCTCCAGTTAAGAGACTGGAGTGAGTTTTTGTTTTATTGAGATTCACATGTACTGTATATAACCTACCGAAACTTTCTGTCCTAACTACACAATCATTACGAACTTTCTGTATGTGGGAAAGTTCGTCGCAAAAACACTGCTAAGGAATTTGTGCAGAAAGTGAAAGCTAGTGCGATTTACTTGGTGCTTGGACAGGAAGCCTTCAAAGAAATCAAGGTATGTTCTAATTCCAAAGTTATTGTATTTACCATTAATGATAATTCTTTGTGTGGTTAAGTTTTTAGTTACATATTAGCCACTGTAATATTGTTTAGTCAAAGAAATCATTGTTAATTATATTGCTTGGAGCCTTGGACAGGAAGCCTTCAAAGAAATCAAGGTATGTTAGGCACCTTTTTCTACATTGTTATATTGTTTGGTAATTGTAGAACTGATTTCTAAAATGGTTGAATTTACAATGGTGTATACCGAACACCATAGATAAATTGTTGTTTGAATGAGAATTCATTGTTAAAGGAAAATTTCAGCGCAATGTAATTTTCTTGTTAGCTTACGGTAGGAATTTGGTTGGCTAGAAATAAATCAGTTTATCAAGACGAGATTATTAATTAAGATACAATATTTGAGTTAGTTCTTTATCATTTATCATTTGGCGTTATGGCTTAAGATAGTGGATGGAAACTACCAACACACAGGAACATACTTGTTTAGAGGTCCAGAAAGCATTCTCATTTGGTCAAACAAGTAAATTCTTGTTAGTTTTACTATAAAAAAAATCGATAAATACAAACAAAAATATTAAAAAAATATTTTTATCGGTAAATTTTCAAAAAAATTTATTAATAAAATATTCTCTCGATATGTACCGAGAAAATTACAGTAAAAAATATTCTTAACATGCAACCTAACATATATTTATACGTTAAAAAAACAAGTGCCAAATAAAAAGGTACTAGTAATGTATCTGGTTACAGAAAATAATTATTATTTAGAGTAAATAATTTTCTATTACGTACTAAATGCATTAAGAATTCCTTCGACCTGATACATGGCAGCGAAGCATGCAACCATATTTAGGCATCTCTAATTATTTCGCCAAAAAATTTACATCAAAAGAAATTGATTAAATTCCTCTTAATTCATTAAGTTGTGTAAATGGTGCATTCTTAGGATCAACAACAACTTTTGCCATTGTGTCCTTATAATTAATTTCCATCCCAAAGTAACGTCGCATATATATAGCACTAGGGATTTTCAAGCTTTAATATTTTACAGTCCTAAATAGTAGAAAAAAAATAGAATTTCTTAAGCCCAAAATTATAGATAAATTTTTGACTAATAGTTGTTTATCTCTGTTTACAAAAATAAATTAGACAACTTTATTTTTACAAATTCTAAACCTAAAATCAAAAAATATTTCATAGTAAAAGTTGCGTGGTTAATAAAATCTAGCTAGCATTAAAATTTTTAAACTAAATAAATCCTTGTAATTCTTAATAAATAAATAAATATTATAATAAAAATAATTATGTCATAAAATTAAAAAATAACGCCCTGCGTCACAGAGTTCAAAAACAATTAAAAATTCAATATTGTTGCAAACTAAAGTTCGAGTGAAATGAATTATCTCAATAGCAGACGAGTCAATAGTTTCTTGTTAATGAGAAGGTTTTTGTTTTTTTTATAAGCAAAATAGATAAAGCCTAGAATAGGCAAGAACAACAACTCATGGAGTTTGCCGAAAAATACATCAGCCAAGAACCAAGCAAAAGAGACCCTAGAAAACACAAAGACTAGAAAAACAATAATAATAATTTTAAAAAAAACTGCAGCTCCAGCTGATCATTTTCCAGGAAACCAACAGCTGACGTTACCATAGAGAATTATTTGCAGCACCCTAAAACAGCATCAATAACTTCAACAGAACCTGCCTCTGATTTTCTAGTCCATAGCAGTAGCCATTTGAAGGAGCAGCAACAAACACTGTAGAGATTTATCATTACGGAAATGTAGCTAAAACAAACGACTTCAAAATTCCGCAGCCAATGTTTTAATCCCAGCCTTTTTATTATCAAAACATCATAACATCTAGTGTTCTATAATCGATCTAAAGAAGCCACAATATTACATCCAAGCCACAAACTCAGATTCTCGAAACTCCTTGTTTAGCAAGTTGGTATGCCATATGGTTTATTTTGTCAAATAATTATCTTAACCTAAAAACTTAAGCTATTAGATGGGATTATAAGATATGATTTATATTATTTTCTAACACATCTCCTTAAATGAACTCTTTGAACTTCAAACTTGTACAGGTCCACCTTGTGTTTATTTTTTATCAAATAAATGAGGATTGTGAGATTCGAACTTGTGATCGCTTAGTTATCAAGGCTTTGATGTCATGTCAAATAACCAATTCAACCTAATAATTTAAGTTATTACATAAGTTCTCAAGATATGATTTATATTATTTTTTAACATGTTTTTTATTTTTTCTGGTAAGATTGCCTTTTCTGGCCAAAAAATTCTTTTGTGGGACCGTACATTTTGATGCCATTATAATTTAAGTGAGCTTAAGTGCCCATGAAAAATATCTGCGTTTAGCCATTATATTGCTATTGTGTGAAGATGTGAAAAGACATGATTTAAGTGAAAGAAGTACAAATTTGATTTCATGCAAACTATTATTGTGGTTGTTTTCAGAATATGTTTTTTTTCATGACTTATAAGTGATAGTATACACGTGCTGTTTCTGAACACCAGCGATTGTATCAGTTCAGTCACAGGGTGGAAATTGGTGGAACATCAAGTAGTACTGATCAGCATATAATGGATCAGAGCGATGAAGTTTCACTTGATGTCAATGAGTTAGCTATTTCTTTAAGGGAGCAATTGAAAATCAAGAAGGCTTTCTCCCTGGCATGCTGCATCTACAGAGTCCCGGAACGATTGCGGAAGTTAAATGAAAAGGCATATACACCTCGAGTAGTCTCAATAGGCCCTATTCACCATGGTAAGGAAAATCTAAAAGCTATGGAAGACCACAAAATAATGTACTTGCAGCAGTTTCTCGAACAGAATTTATTAGTAAGTGTGGAGGATTTAATTAACATTATCAAGGAGAATGAAACGGAATTACGTGATAGTTATGCCGAAACCATTAATCTTGGTAGGAAAGACTTCGTAACAATGATCTTACTGGATGCTGTCTTCATTATTATGGTCTTACTGAACATTAAGTACTTGAGCGGGTTTTATGAAAGTAGACGTAGTGACCACATTTTCTATCGTCCATTTAAGTTTGCTGATGTATTGTTTGATATGAGCTTGCTTGAAAATCAGCTTCCATTCTTCATCCTCCAGAAGTTGCTTGAGCTATCCAGTGTAGCTGCCAATCCTGAGAATTGTACCCTTATTGAGCTTAGCTGTGGGTTATTGAAAGGTCAATGGTCTGACTGGGTGAAAGAGGACAGTTGGAAAATAATCGATTCCTCTAGAGTCCTACATTTCGTTGACTTCCTAAGCAAGTGTCAGCAGCCAACAGAGAAGCACCGTCCAGCGAAAGAAGAAGCTTTCTTAAGCGCACCCACTGCGACGGAGCTCCATCAATCTGGAGTGAAGTTTAAGAATACAGAAAGAAGCTCACTATTTGACATAACATTCAGTAATGGGATTCTAGAAATTCCACAACTAAAAATATATGATGTGATAGAAATCTTATTCAGAAATCTCCAGGCCTTTGAGCAATGCCATCATGCGAACGGGGATACTTTCGTAAATGACTATATTACTTTCATCAGCTGCCTCGTCAGTGCTACCAAAGATGTGGAAGTACTTGCTCACAATGAGAATATGAAAAATATGCTAAGCAGTGACGAAGCAGTGTCAAATCTTTTTCACAATCTTTTCATAGAAAATGTTATCTCTTCAGAAAGTTTTCTTTCGGGTCTCTGCGAAGAGCTGAATTTACATTGCAGAAAGCGTAGGTACAAGTGGAAGGCAACCTTGAAGCAGGTTTACTTCAACAATCCATGGACTGGCATCTCCGTTGTTGCTGCTACTTTTCTCCTTGTACTCACTGTCATACAAACGGTGTGCTCTATCCTTCAATTGTGATAAATATTTAATCCCTTTGTATATTCTTTTGTTTTTATGATTTCAATGTACTTCAAATCCTGAGCGATGGTAGTTCCTTTCATTTCTAGTTTTCCTGTTCCTGATCTTAAATCCTTTATATTAGTCGTGAATCCTTTATAGAAAATAAATTTTCATTAAAACTAAAATTCTTTATAGAAAAAAATACTTAATTAAAACTTAACTAACTAATAAAACTTATCTAGTATTAGGGTTTATATAAAGAAAAATACTAATTAAAATATTAAAGTTATAAGTCAAGTAAAAAAAAAAAGAATTCAAATACAACTTGGTAAATAAAAAAAAATCTCGCATTGTAACTTCTAAGAATTATTTTAAGGTTTTCTTGACCCGTGATTATCATAAAATTTTAATCTAATACAAAACATGACTTTTAGATTTTTCTAGAAAAATTTAAACTTAATTTAATAATTGAATTATAAATTACACTTGATTTATCAAATTGCATATCTAGAATTTTTTTAACTCTAAAAAAAACTAAAAATCTTAATCATTGATGAATTAATATAATAAACATTATTATACCAAAAATAGCAAAGAAACTTTCCCACGTCACAAATGAGGATCTAAAATGTTGCAAATTTCTTCATTTCGTTCAGCTTCAGCCCATCTAACAAAATATAAAATTAAAAAAAAAAGTCATTATTTAAAAGCCCTTTAATTATGGCTTTGTATTGTTTGAACTACTAGTGCAAATCTATTTGATAGAACAATTTGACCCTAGACTTGTAGAATCTCCAAATAAATTTGAGTCACTTACAATGATCGAATCTAAAAGTTTTGGGCTTTTCATTTAGATAGAAACCTCTTTTTAGGCTTGTACCTATTTGTTAGGTCCAAATACATATTTGTTAGGTTATCAAACGTGTTTTAAATATAATAAATTTGTTTCTATTAATTGATTAGAACCTCCTAAATCAAAAATATTTACCCCGATTTATTGATTATAATTTTAAATTATATAAATAAACAAGCCTCAAAGCTCAAGCTCTGTCCTTTCTGTAATTATTCTTCGAGGATGATCATTGCTAGCAGCAGCAGCATGATATCATATTGCATACGTCGTTTTTGCACTTCTTAATAAACCAGAATAAACCTTACCTACATAATGCCGATCTGAATTCGGGTGTGAAAGGCAATAAGTTTGTATTAATTGTGAATAATATAAATGCCACATTGTCGCAGTACATAAAAATTTTTAAAAGCTTCATTGACCTTACCTATATTTCTCACATGCCTCGAGTTTGATTAGTGATCATCAGCCTCGATTTTAATTACGCAACTCTTTTTTATATATATAATAATATAGAAGGTATTATTAAAATCATGCTAGCCATTTAGAGGATGGCCGTCATGAAAAGATATAGTTTGTATATAAAAGAGATCCAATGGAGAGGAAACAAGAGATAGATAACAAAAGAAAAGGCCTACAACGTGATACCAAAACCATGCAAACAGTCAACGTTATCTTTTGGCATTTGTCCATCGTTGAATGCAATCAACATTAATTTGAAGATTATTAACTGTGCAAGAGAAATATGCTTCACAATTCTTTAACCATGTAGACAACCGATGGAGGGTTAAGGAAAAGTAAAATTCTAGATTTGGTTGAATATCATTGAAAACCAAATTATTTATGGTTAACCAAATACTTCAAGTAATATCATAAAAGAGTAGTTTCCATATTTTCCTTTGAAACCTTCCATTTATCATCATTGACCATTGAACTAGTAGCTCATCAAGTGTGTTTCGAACACACCAAAAGACCCCTCACCATGAACTTAATTTTGGTGATACATATTGGCATTGTATCAACATATGATTTGAGGAAGATCAAAGATTAAAAATTTTACACGTGAATATAGGGGCTGAAATTAACCAAATCAAAAGAAAAATTAAACAAATTGAAAGTTTATTTATCAATTGAAGGTCAAAATGTATAAATTCATAATCAAAAATCAAAAATAAAAAGACAGACAACTTAGAGGCTAATAATCGAGTTTGTAGGAGTGAAATTGCATGAAATTAAAAATTTATAGGAAATTATGGGTGTAATTAAAAGAAATTGAAAGAATAGAGACTCAATTAAAATTTTACAATCCTAAATAAAAAACCATAAATGACGCGTCGTTCATAATTAAAGAACAGAAGATGAGTGACACGTCGTTCGGTCGATTGGACTCTGATTTTGCCAGTTTTGACTGATCGAGTTAGCAACTTCAAACGAATAAATGTAGAGTTATAGACCTTAAAATTGAGCAAGGTTGAATTCAAATGAAAGATGAGCATCCCCTTTACCTATTTCAAGTAGTCTTTGGCGACGATGATGTTAGAATTGCTCCGGCAATGTCTTGAAAGTAGGTAACTCAGTCAACCCTGATAGTGCAACTTTCATGCAAAAACCAACTTCTTTCCATGTGTTCACACTCAAAGCCTTCTCAATGAATTCATATCGAGGTTTACAAAAAAAATTTTAAGATCAAGATATGATAAATGAATTTAAAACCTCCCAAAACCCTTAAGAAAGTTTCTTCTGGAACCATTACTGAACTACAGAAATGATACTGTTTATTTCAACATCAAAGTTAAATAAATTAGGGCAGAGGACTTTGAAAGCAATTAGTGTTTTCTGATAGGACTTTCTAAGAAGCAGGAAACATATTAGTTAGTTTTAGTTTCAAGACACGGTATAATGTTCATTAACTTACGGGTTCAATCTTTCATGTCCCTTCTCCGTGGTTTTACTATTTTGACAAATTGATTGCTGTTTGATTCATATAATAATCATGTCGAAGAAGAAAAAAGGATGTTAACTTAAACATTAATCATGTCTTGCATAGAACAACGACATGCAATCCTGCTTAAGACAGACCTGAAGAAAATGAGCGCAGGTGTCTTATGACAGAATTGTTTGAACAGGAACTAAATAGCATATAAAAATAGATTTTACAATATTATGAAGATGTCAGAACAATTATCTAAATTCAGTTTTAAAAATTTTACTTTTAGCAGAGAAAAGTTCATCTGGATAGATCTATCAAATAATTAGACTACCAGAAAAGCTTAGCATACACATTTATGAACTAGATGAATAGGTTTAAGTACCCACGAGGTCCTGGCGGAGCGGTTAGGCGCGCTCTCGTCACTTACGAGGTCTGGGGTTCGACCCCTCTCTTCGTCTGCAGCCGGTCTCTTGGGGAGCCCTTGCCATCTGGGGCGGGGATTAGTCTGGGTGAAGCCTGGGATACCCTGGTTCACACCCAAAAAAAAAAGATGAATAGGTTTAAGTTCAAAACGTAGTATATGATCATGCTAGAAGACCTTTCTAAAAAAAACAAGCATAACTTTTGATCATTCCAGACGACTCTTTTGACAGAAACAAGCATTAAATTTTTATTCGACTATTGTATTGTGCTTTAATTTGTCAGGAGATTTTACATGCTCAGTTCCTATTTTTTACATTGCTTTCATGAATTGTTCTGTCGCACCCGATATCATAACGGCCTTAAAAATAAAATATAATCTTTGGAAAGAATGGATTTCTGGCATCCTATTCTTTGATGATGAATGATCTTGTTTAAGGAGTCGCCACCTAGTATTATGGTCACTAGGAACTCTAACTGGTCAACAGAGATTCTATGGTACGAGACTGGTTACGCAAAAGGGAAGATATTATCACCCCTTAAGCGTCCTGCCTAAGGCAGGCTGCATTGCTGACTTTGTCATAAATTGCTAATATTTTGTTGGTTTTGCTACGGTGGTTTTGCGTGTAATATTCCTGACTCTGGCGTCAGTGAATATTTAACTACGGATATTTCCAACTCTGGCGTTGGTAAATACCACGTAGCTATAAAAACAAAATAAATTTAAATTAGTTTTTTTTTATTCCTGACTCTGACATCAATGAATAAACAAATCAAATAAATTTAGTTTTACGTATCACACAAAAACAAAATAAATTTAAATCAGTTTTTTTTATTCCCGACTCTGACGTCAGTGAATAAACAAATCAAATAAATTTATTTTTTATGCATACATATTTTTTATGTAACTAAATAAAAGTAAAATACAATAAAATAAAATAAATTTACATCAGTATCTTTATTCCTGACTCTGGTGTCAGTGAATAAACCAATAAATTTACTTTATTTTATTTTATTTTTGCATGCATATTTTTTATTTTTATGTAATTAAATAAAATACAATAAAATAAATTTGAATCAGTATTTTTATTCCGACTCTGATGTCAATGAACAAAATAATAAATTCATATTTGTTTTTTATTTATACTTACATACATTTTTTATTATTATTATTATTTTTGGGCTGGGCTAGACCCAGCCAGCCCAGCCCGGTCACTGGCCCAAGCCAGTGACCCGGCTGGGCAAAAAAACTAAAAGCGCGCGTGAAGTGAATTCACGCGTGCATGAACACTGTGTGAAGGTAATTAAATTACCTTCGCACAGTGTTCTTGTAACAATTCAATTTGAAATGAAGATGCAGAAGGGGATGAAGAAACGGGCGTACCTGCTTCTGGAGACCGAAGATGCTTGCAGCGCTGATGATGATTCCCGCCTACTGCTTCCCTTTGTCTTCCTTCTGTTCTCACTTTGTGATCTCTTGTAGCTCATCCAATCATTGAGGGAAAAAAATCACGGTTGGCATATATATATATATATATATATATATATATATATATATATATATATATATATATATATATATATATTATTGAGTATATTATTTTAAGACACATGTACAGGAGGAGATGAAAAGTCAGAGAGAACAAAAAATGTGATTCCTAAAAAAAACTAATAATTAAAAAATAAAGCTGACCTCTTGATGGAACTGCCTGCTTTGACAAATAATCCTGAAAGTTTAAAATAATGAGATGATTATCGATTCAATGAAATTTTTTTGAAGGTTGAATTGAATTTATGGAGGGTTTAATTATAAGAAAAATTGATTTTTAAGTCAATTTGAATTTTAATTGAAAGCATTTAAAGTTCAGCGATCAAAATATAAATTTTAAGAGTTGATTGAGTCAAATCAAGAGTTTAATTGTATAAATATTGAAGTTTAATGACTAATTAGAAATTTGAATGAAGAAATCCAAAACCAAGGACTACAATGAAAACGGTGTGTAACTATAGGTACTGAAATTGACTGAATCAAGAGCTAAATTAAAAAAATTGAAAGTTTATTGATCAATTGAGGGTCAAAATCTATAAATTCAAACCAAATGACTAAAGTGAAAAAGACAAATAAATTTAGGGCCGATGATAGAATTTGTCAGGGATGCAATTGAATTGATTTTTAAAATTAAAATTGCAATTGAGGACTTGATTGAACAAATATAAAATGGAGGATGTATTTGGAATTTGGCACATTTAGACGCCATTTCTTTGTAAATAAAATGGAGTGTTTTGTGCAAAACGATGTTTTGCATACACTGTTCAAAAAAAAGAAGAGGAAACATGGAATGGTGCCGTTTTGAACGGCTCGCATCTTCTTCTTCCCCTGCGCGCGAAGAGGCAGGGAAGAAGATGATTTTTCCCGCTTTTTCCCCTCTCTCTCTCCCCCCAAAAACCCGACACAACCCATACCCATCATACCCTTCCAACATGATGAAGAATAGAGAGGGGAGACATGCCTTGGGGCGGCTGCACAGAGGCCGCCCCATGCCACATTACCCTGCGCTTGTACAGGGTAGGGTGGCTCCCTCTCCCCTGCCCTTATAAATAACAGAAGCTGGGGACAGTTTGAAGGGGGGATTTTGAGGGGAAAGGAGGTTACAGAGGAGGAAGGATTAGCAAAAAAAAAAAAAACAAAGAACAGAGGGTAGAGTGGAGAGAAACCGAAAAAAAAAGAAAGGGAAAGAAACAGGGGGATTGAGAGGGAACAGAGGAGAGATTTTTTAAAACCAGGAGGACGATTGTTTTGAAACAGGGGATGAAAAAAACAGAGGGAGAAAGGATAAAACGAAGGAACAGAGAACAAAGGGAACAAACAGACGAAAAAAGACGGGGGGAGAGAGAAGACATTTTTACGTGAGGGAGTTTTCGCAGAGAGGGGGAGAAGTTTTTAGAGACAGAAAGATTTAGGGGGAGATTGTTTTTGAAACCAGAGAGAAAAGAACAGAAAAGAGATAAGAAGAACAGGGGACGAGAGAACTAACAAAAAAATACAGAAAGGGGCAGAGAAAGATTACAGAAGGGGGACAAACAAAACAGAGGACGAACGACAGAAAAAGAGAGAGAACCAGGAAAGGAAAAAAACGAAATAGGAAAGAAAACGGAGAGGGACAGAGAGATAAGAGAAAAGGAAACAGAAGCATAGAGGGGGAGCAGCAGGAGCAAAAAAAGGAAACCCAGAAAAGAAAAAATGCAGAAGGAAAACACAGAGAAAGAAAGAAGAGCCACCGGCCAAGTAGCTCCACAGTCTGCAACCGCAACGCCACCGCCACCAGAGAACGCCGCCGTGAGCCACCGCAGGTCAGCTTCCCCCGCCCATTCTCCTCTTTCCCCTTCTTCTGTTTCTGCGCCAGCTCCACTGTTCTGCAAAGTGAACAGTGGAGACTGGAGAGTCTCCCCTGTTTAAGGGGCCGGACCAGTTCCGGTCCATACCAAAATGGCTGGGCTGGTCCGGCCCAGTCGAAAAAAATATCTTTATACCAATTTCAGCCCGATCCGATCTCTTTTAGTCCAATACAAATCAGGTATTAAAATATTTAATTTTCACCGAAACATTACAAAAAATTTACACAAAAAAAATATCTTATTTTTATGTATATGATCAAGTATTTTAAAGATAAAAAAAAAATTCTATTGTATTTTCATACAACGAAAATTTTAAAAATACATTTTAGCATGTATTTTTAGTTTTAATAACTAGTTTATTAAAACCAAAAACTGAACCAATATTTTAAAAATTCTAAAAAAATTATTTTATTTTTTTTAATACGTGGAATTATAAACTTATACATAAGACATATTCTTGATATTAAAAATATAGTTTTTATATATATAGATATTAGAATGATTAGGTTTTTATTTAATAAAATGAGAATTTTCTTATTGAATCAGCCTATGCATTTGAATAGCTTCTTAAATATTCTATTTGTAAATTTAATCCAAAAAATTCTTGGCTGGTTGTTCCACATCTAAAATTCTTTTCTAAATATATAAAAAATTCAAAAACAACAAAAAATTAATTGGTAGCTTTCGAGCTTAATTTGGGTCTAAAAACAAAAGCAGCTTGTAAGCTAGTTATCCTATATAATTAGATATTTAAAACATTTTAATTTGATCCAATGATTAAATCAAACTCAAAAGATAAGCATGTTTTTACACTAGTCTTTGGAAACGCCAAAAAAACTCTTAACAATTAAGCAAGTAAAATATAATAAAAATAATTATACTAAACTAATTAAGAAAGTGCCCCACACCAATTATTATCCCCTTTCCTCGTAAGAGGTTTCAAGTTCAATCCTCCTCTTTATGTATTGAACTTAATTTATCTAAAAGCAAAGTCACTAATCAATAGCTCTATCAACACTTGTTAAGGTTGAATGTTAAAATAGATAGTGTAAGATTCATCTCTCAGACTATGTAATGGTGCAAGAAGAAAATTTCTGTTGTCCCCCTTTGCAACAAAGCTGATTGGATGATATTGACTTAGTCCCTTGTTCATTACAAAGCTGGCTCCCTGATTAAAACCAGTATCTGATGATGTCCCTGATTTGCAGCTAAGCTTCATGCTTTGACCTGACTTATAATCCACACCACTGTACACGTAGCAACCATTCTGGATACCTGATTCCAGGGATACAGTTCCGTCTTTTCCATCCAATCCAGGAACCACGCGGAAGATAGATGATCCATCATCATCAGCAGAATTTGTGAGTGCAAAGCTTCTGTCTTTTCCTTGCTGCACTAAAAGCATTCCAGGAAGATGAAAGGGTTCAAGCATGACTGATTTTCCAATAACATCTTTAACACTTGAGAGTTTCGAGGAAGAAGAGTCTTTAAATACAAGTCTAAAGGTGGCTTGTAAAGAAGCATCGGTGCCTGATTCCGGGAGCTTTTCCATTGATATTGATTGGTTTGAATTTGTTAACACAAAAGTCGAAATTCCAGACTCTTGGGAAAAAGATACTAATTGTCCATTATAAGAGCCAGGGATTGGTGTTATTGAGTCTGAAAGAGAATTTCCTGACCCGGATTTGAGGTTCCAGTCACCACTTGTATGACCAGCAAGTAGGTAAGGACCATAAAGTATTGCCTGAACAGAAGCATACTCATGCCGGTCATCTGAATGTTGTTCAGAGGACTTTGTCAGCTCTATGTCCATCATCATTATAGACATTCACGAAAATATTTTACATTACAAACAGGAATCCAAAGAAAATACCTTTAATGGCCTCTGTTCTCAAACTGATGGGAATCTGAAGGGTTAGCTTGTCACTGCTTCTCCATTTTCTATTGACTGATAAGAAACTACCTGCATTAGAAGCAGAGTATTAGAGATTATTCCAGGTATCACTCTGAAGATGCCAAATGAACTCTCCTATTAGCACTTATAAAATGTATTATATCAAATATGAGAAACCTGTAGATTAACAGATGCAAATAGTCAAGATTATACTTCACACCTGGAGCCGGTAGACGCAAACTCTGAGAATTTATTGTTGCAGTAGCACCTTCTGAATTTGTCCAAATTGGTATCCGCAAATACAAGGTCGATGCTTGGCTAGTCCCCTGCACAAATCAGATCCATTATGATCACAGGTAAGCCTTTTTTTTTCCACCCCTTGTTAAGACTTTCTATTCTCTGTGCACTTGCACACTACAAAAATAATTATAAATTTCCAGTAGATTTAGCCACTTTTTAACATCCTTTTCCCAGCCAAGGAGGATCCAGGTTGAATTTTTTTTTATTGGCAAGTGCCTCCTTCAAAAGTAACACTAGTTTCCGTATGCTCATATGATAAATCGATTCAGTAAATACCTTCTTAGGAGAAAAGGTTAATGTCACCCGAAGATATGGATCCGAAGAAACGATAGGATCAACTTTCTGATTGAGCACAATCTGTCCAGATTTCCAATCAAGAGAGCTTGATATATACTGAATGATGTAAAGGCCTGGGGCTTCTCCTTCTTCAAAATATATGGAATCTCCCAGCTTTGAAAATGATTCAATTCCTGTGGGTACAACAACAAAAGATAATATCAAATTGTTAGCACAGAAGCAGAGGTATGTTTCTACTCTTACAAGTAAAAAATGATTAAAAACAGTGAACTGTATTAGCAGCTAAGAAAGGATGAGGCAGGTAACAGTTTCCACACCTGTTCCATAGCAGCACCAAAAAGAATCATACGAAGTCCCCCATCCATGATAGCTTTTGGCTTTGGAACTTCCAGGATATTGTGGAAGCATGTAAATCATCACTCCAGGTTCTGTTCCTCTTTGGATGCCTAGCACACCGTTTGTCAGAGCTCGCTCGTAATAATCTGCATAAGCCATTTCTTTGGTCCATCTGAACAGGTGGCGAGAGACCTACAGGTTGCAAAAAAAGTGCAGAGTATTTAAGCAGGAAAATTTTATGTAACACGAAGATGAAAAAACTGCCAGGTAAATGCCGTATAGATGCCAAAATGTTTACTGACATACAGACCTTGGAGTCAAAATAAGTTTTTGAAAAGATCGAAACAAATTATATTCATCAAGTACACATAAAATCTAAATCAGTAAGCAGAGATATGAAATGAAACACACCTTCAGCATATTATAGGTTGTGCATGATTCCTCATTTTCTGTCTGTAACGTGCTAGCCAGTCGCTTTGGATCTGACCTACTCACACATCAGGCAAGGTGTCAACCAACACAGGATAAGATCTTAGCAAGCTTTTTTTATGAAAGTAGAAGCAAGATTCTTCTATATGGAGGCATTAAACCTACTTCAGAATATCACTATTATTATTGAACGAAAAACAACAATCGGTACCAGAACTCGCTAACAGAAGTTCCTCCAGTTGCATAGCTGTGAGAAGAGTTGACTACATCCATGAAGAATGCTCCTATATCCTGGAAGATCAAATCTGTCTTAGGCAGTTTTAAGATCAGAGATCATGCATGCATGACTACTCTAACATGAACTGCAATAGTAGAACAGTAATCAAAATGCTACAACATTTCATAGAAAATGCTGCTCAGGTAATCTATGATTAATATAAAGCATTAACCTTATAAAGAGGATCGCCAGTGATTTCATATCGCATCTGTGCACCGATGACAACAGGGATATGTGTATTGGCGTGGAAACCTGATATGTCATCGGCCTACAAGGAAGAGAAGAAGCTTCTATAAAATAGCCTGCATTCCAAATTCATTCTATTTGCAATATAAAAAACTCAGAAGTTCATCTTAAATTAGGCTTGCTCTAACTGATTGGAATGGTTATGTCAAAGATGATAACATTTCATTTTACAAAATCAGAAGCTTGTTTTCTCGAAGGGAAACTATTCTTATCAGCAAAAGGAAGGAAAAGACCTGAAAAACCAGAAGACTAAAACACCAGCCAAAAGCTGATAAACAACAACTGATAGTCATAAATTACCTGTACTGCAAGCAAACCAAGGAAGCAAGGCTTGTCAAACAGGTGAGCCAGCACCAAATGCTTTGGATCTCCCTGCACCAAAGTAACATTTAAGGCTCGAGTTAAAGATATCCAAAGGTTTATCTTCCACGGAACAGAGTAAATTCAAAAATATATCCATTCCAGCTCCAGGGAGACAATTCATAGGACTCATGAAGTGAAGAATCAGGAGAAGCAAAGGAAACTGCACAGATTAGTGTACTTACTGTTATGCTAAATAACTTGTAAAGGACATCATTCATACCACCAGTTTCCTCGTTGAGTGATAGATAATGCCTTTCAACACTGTAATTGGTTATAACGTTTCTAACTCGATTGTAAAAGTAATCAACCATCCACTTAACCATTTTTAAAGCTTGAGCATTATCTGCCAATGTATATTGGTCCAAAAGACCTGCTAGGATCTGTCAAAGTCAACAACACAAATGGTTAGTCGTATAACTTTCTAAAGAATCACTACAGTGAACCATTTTGAAGTAGATACTACCTTATGAATGGTGTAATAAGGAGCCCAGACTGGCTTTATAGCTTCAAACCGATCAAATAATTCAGATGGGAAAGCAGAAAGGTATCCTGTTCCCATTTTCACCTGACAGGCAGATAGAGCAGAAACTACTGCAGACATTTTCTTCTTTAGAGTTTCATTATGAGTACTAGCCCACATCTGTGCTGATGCACTCAAATAGTGCCCTTCAACAAGCCAAATCAAATTTGTCTGTCATAAAAATATATGTACTAATATTGATCAACACTAAATTCAAGATCATCAGCAAAAACCACAAAAAACTAACCTACAAAATGTCCTCGAAGCTCGGAATCCGGTTTCTCCCAACCACCATAAGCTTTTCCTGGTGTAGACGAACCTGCAGTTTTCCTAAAGCTCCACACCAAGTTATTCACATCCAACATCAACAAGTACTCCAAGTTTGTTTGTTGAGCCTTCCAATGGATTGAACTTGGATCCAATCTCACATTATGCAATGACATTTCGTTAAGGAAATTTCCAGAGGATTTCAAAGGACTTTTCAAATTTCTATACATCATTTCCCAGCTATGCTCATCTTCTTCTCTCAGTATCTTTCTTGGCAGCAAACTGGACCAAGCAGAATCATCGGTAGGTATCAAATGATAATGTTCAAACATTTCTTCTTTCCATGTTTCATTCTGTGATGATAACAGTTCATATCGAAATGAATGTGACGATAACTGAGTCGGGATGTTTGTACACTCCTTGCTGATACCAAAACTACATAGCATAGACACCATGGCCAAAACTAACAAACCATTCATTTCTTTTTCCATTTGCATAAATCACAGTTCAAGAACACCCAATTTGAGTTAACTTAAGCTTAGCAGAACAACTCTTTTGAGTTCAAATTCAATTAAAAAGAATCAAAACATGAACTTTAACTAGAACCCAGAAACCAAAACCTCACTTTGCCAAAATTTGCAGAAACAAAGCTCAAAATCATCAAATTCAAGTGGTACTGATCTTATACCAATAAACACAGAATTGTACAAGACTCCAAGTCAAAGAAAAGCACCAAAAACAAAGCGAGAAAGAATCAAAACCAAAGGCCTTGAATAGCTGAATAAAACAGGGCACGTGAAGTCCCTATATATACATACACACAGCGCCAACAATAGCAAGAAAGAGTCCAAAAATATCAAGCTAAAAAGACTAAAAGCTATTACTCCTCCTACTACCACTACTACTCTCTTATCATCTCGTGAAAGGCAAGAATGTGGTTTCGTGCACATTAAAAAACAAAAGATAAGAAAAGAAACCAAAAACAACAAGGAATGTGTATTCTACACACACACACACATACAGAGAGAGGGATTTAGAGTAGACAAGAGAGAGTATAAGATGACAGAGAAGAATCACGGATAAGGTGTCGGTTTCTATGGAAGGCTGCTTATGGCTAAAATTTGCAGAACTGGAAAAGAGGAACCTGCAGTATCTGATGAGTAAAACTACAAAAACATAGAATCTATCTTTTGACAACTGTTGAGAGACAACAACACAGAGCTATGTATCTATTTAAATATAAAGTAAGAACTTAGCTGTTAGAAGGGTTCTATATATATATATATATATATAAGTTGTAAATATTTTTAAGTTCCCGGGTTTTTGTAAATATTTTTAAGTTCCCGGGTTTTTTGTGGGTTGTTCCTGTTTTTATTGGATTTCCAGATTTGGAACAAGAAGAGAACGGTTTTTGCTCATTTGGTATAGAAAGATTAATTTTTTTTTCTGGTCAAATCTTAGATAAATCATCTCAACCAAATTAATAAATTAAGTAAAAGAATTTATTTAGTTTTTTTAATTATTATTGGAATCACCATCTCAAAAGGTGTTATTGGTACAATTTAGGCTTAAAAAAAACTGAGTGAAAGTTAACCGGATTAAATAAATGAGTCAATCTTAATTTATCAAAATCTAGTTTAATTTTTAAAAAAACTAAAATAATATTATTTTAATTTTTAAAAATAAAAATCTTGTTTACGAAGCAAAAATCACAAAATATTTGATGAAAGTTTTCGTCGTTAGCTTTAGATTTTCATTAATCACTATATGAAATTTGGAATTTATGGAATTTATTTCCCTTGTTTTTATTTAATGTTAAGTGGTATCTTTAGAATTAAGTTTATATTTAATATTGACAAATAATTTATCTATACCAGAATTAAAAAATTTATGAAAAAATGTCTTTTCTCATAACATTGGAGTAGAAACCTAAAAGATGATATGAAAAAACCAAAGCCAACTTCTCCATCCTATAATGTCCGTATGATAACTTTTGAAAGAAAAAAACAATTCCTCAACTGTTGGACAGCATGAACAGTGTTTAATAATGTGATGTTTTGTGATTTTTAAAAATAATTTTTAATTGTTTATATATATTAAAATTATTTTTTATATCAGAATCATTAAAAAATATCTAAAAATCAATTTAATGTTTTTCTAGAAAAAAAACTTTGAAAGGTAAGTTGGAAAAAAAAACACTCTCGAAGTATAGCAGAGTTAATAAAGGGTAATTTATTTAATTTTAATTTTTAAATTTGAATTATATTATTATTTTATTTTTGATAAATTATCTTTCCAGTCGAGTATGTAATCAATCCGTCTATTTTAATTTCAAATGAAGTATGTACTGTAAATTGATCTTTTAGTTCCTCCCATTTTATTAAGTATTGATAAAGGAAGGTTGACCTCACCTCCCCAGTCCTTAAAAAAAAAATTAAGCTACTCGAGACTTCTCTCCATTAAATCCAGGCTTGTTGATTCCTATGTGTTCATGTACTTTGAATAAAATTTGAGATGATGATAATTTCTTAAATTTATTTTATTAATTCATATTTTTTATGGTTTTAATATATGTTACATTAATTACTGAATTTGACAGTAATAAATTTCAATTAATCTTAAACATTTCTTATTCAATATCGAGTAAATTCATATAAACTGTTAATTAATAAATGAAGGCATGAAAAGGACAATCAATTAATAAACCAGTTATTTTAAGAATTATTTGGTTGAATTTATCCAAAGGGCCAAATCATCCATGCAAGTTGCAGAATAGATTGAGAAAGAGAGTATCATATCATGCGATTTGTAATTGGATGTAGCACTTATGATTCCATACTTTCCATAAAAATTAACTCTTCTTTTTAATTTAAAATAAAATAAAATATGACACTTTCCCTTTTGTCACAGCAGTTTCCTGATATGTATTGCAAATGCAACTGCATTGTTAACTTGCTTCCATGAATATATATATATATATATATATATATTAAAGTATTATTATAAAAATAAGATTCGTTCCAACAAGTCAATCCAGTAAACTTGGTATAAGATTTATATTATAAAGTATTATCAAACTAGTAGGAAGTTGGTTTTCGAGTTCTTATTATGAAAAACAAATTTAACCTAATATAATAACCCAAAACTTAGTTCGAGCCGGGTTTTATATCAAACCAAATAAAAAATTGTTCAAGGATCTTAGTTTAACATTTTT
>Ga0307518_10000720_pt1 | contig 24855 bp, 10 predicted proteins | sample 25_EM_MG_FD_203889 | JGI IMG/M metagenome (GOLD analysis project Ga0307518, IMG submission 203889) | Populus trichocarpa ectomycorrhiza microbial communities from riparian zone in the Pacific Northwest, United States - 25_EM | ecosystem: Host-associated > Plants > Roots > Unclassified | place... | reverse complement strand
GAGGCTGACTCATCTCTGTCTGTCTCGTCTGAGGAATCTGTATCTGTCTCAGCTGAGGAATCTGATTCTTCAGAGGACATCTCATCTGAGTTTGTGGCGGGGGAGGTAATGGCATTACCTTTACCCTGATGACTAGGAGAGGCATCACCGTTAACCTGTTTATCACCTGTGTCTGTGGCAGGTGAGGCATTACCTTTATCCTGATGACTAGGAGAGGCATCATTGTTAACCTGCTTATCAGCTGAAGGCTGACATGAGTGACCAAAAACGTGGCACCTTTCACATCTCTTCGGCTTCCATTCATAGTTCACATGAACTTCTCTGATAGTAGTGGAAAACTCAAGTTCAAATTTGTGGACAAATGGTAGAGATGCATCTACCTCCACACACAACCGCGCGTAGTCTAAGCGCTTACATCCAAGTGTCAACTCATCACAAGAGAGTGGTTGGCCCACCATACTGGCTACCTCACTTAAACCCTTCTTTGTCCATAAAGGAAAAGGTAGATCATATATTCGAATCCATACTGGAAGTTTGGTGATCTTGTTCATGTCGAAGACAAACCCATAATGCCATTTCTGAAGAATAATGGCTTTCCCGCCAAACATCCAAGGACCATTTTCAATGACCTTTTGTAGGTCATCTTCTGTTTTGAAACGAAACATTATAAACCCATTGGCTAAGGATGTCACATCCTCAAGGCCGAACCTGTTCCATATCCTGTGAGCAATTGAATTCATAGCAGAATAAGGAAGCTTAAAACCAGGAAAAAAACCTACTAGGCAACGATGCCACACCGCAGAAGGTTTATCCCATAATCCCTTAGTCATTTTAAGACGAGAGCCAACCGGCTTACGAGGGATGGGGTCAAGAGTGCATCGAGTGTTAGAGTCGGTAACTCTTATCTTATCGGCCCAAAAACCCGAGGGGGGAGTGGGTCGGGTAGAGGTTGGGGACGCTGTGTTTTGGGTGTTTTGGTGTTGGTTTGTGGGATGTTTAGTGGTTGAGGGGGTGGTGTTAGCTTTGGGTGTTTGGGATTTTGGATTGGAAGCCATGACAGATTCTAGGCACAACTTCACACAACAATTACTCACCAAAAATTCAATCACTAACACATCCCAACAGTACAAAGGTAAACACACATTTTATTCAGCACATATCCAAATATCAGCTGAAGTTAACGGTTGGATCTCCCTAGATCGCAGTTAGACCAAAACTGACCTGAGATTGATGAGTCACTGTTGAACGTGCATAACACTTTTCTGGATGGGTTTCATCTCATCTCCACCGTTCCGAATGTGAAATACAACCATACGCATCACATATCCAAAATTCAGATTGATCCAACGGTAGAAAAGGGAGCAATAGGCCGGCGGCTCTGACTGTTCCGAGAGTGGTTTGTCCAGAAATATTCAAACGATAATATTTCTCTAGTGGATTCCAATATGAACGATCGCTCTGGTCAGGATGTAGTACCTATAGGGACTCACAACATACCCAAAATTCGTGTTGATCCAACGGTAGAATAATGAGATATCGGTCGGCGACGCTGACAGGTCTGAGGGGGGGTTTCCAGAAACCTTCAAACAATTAGATTTCCCAAACGGCGACAGCTTTGGACGATCCCTCCGGTCAGAATGAAGACAATGATGAGGTGCACAACATACTCAAATCTTGGCCTGATCCAACGGTGGAATCCAGTGATATGGCTGTCGGAGCACCACCCCTCCTTATCTTTTCTCTCTAACCTCTCTCTAACTTCTATCTCTCTCCAAACCCCAAACCCCAAACCCTAAACCCGAAACCCTAAACTCGAAACCCGAAACCCGAAAAACAAAACCCAAGCCCCAAACCCGAAACCCTAAACCCTGAACCCTCAATTTTATTTTATTTTTGAATAAAGTTAAGTTGTATTTATCCAAAAAGTACATGATACAAGAGGTATACCCCAAGTATTACAAAGGACCTGGAAGGTCAACAAAAAGGAAAAAGCTTGTACATCGAAAGAAAACATACAAAGCAGCATAAACCGTTCAGGCGGTTGATATAGAAATAATCCAAACTCAGGTAATATCACCGCTCAACTGGAAGGTAAAAATGATGGTGCCACACGATGAGTCGCTGCCCGAGTTTTCATCTCGGGGATATCCTTCTTCTTTTTCCTTCTGGTAACAAGTGTAAATCCAGTGTCTTCACATCCAACAGATTATGCAGCAGATAGAGATTATGAAGGACGTGCTCGAGATGGTGTCATCTTAGGTAAATCTGTGGTAGGTACCCTAGATGAAGAACTGGTTTCAGAAAAAGATGGCAAAGACATTTGCTTACTAGTAGTGCACACAAGCAATTCTAGTGGCGATGTCCTAACATAGTCGTTTATGGACAGTAGAGGAGTTATCAATTTAACATCACCAAGATCAGATGGCTTCAGCTGACTCTCAGCTGAGGAATCAGAGGCTGACTCATCTGTGTCTGTCTCGTCTGAGGAATCTGTATCTGTCTCAGCTGAGGAATCTGAGTCTTCAGAGGACATCTCATTTGTGTTTGTGGCGGGGAAGGTAATGGCATTACCTTTACCCTGATGACTAGGAGATACATCATCGTTAACCTGTTTATCACATGTGTCTGTGGTAGGTGAGGCATTACCTTTATCCTGATGACTAGGAGAGGCATCACTGTTAACCTGCTTATTAGCTGAAGGCTGACATGAGTGACCAAAAACGTGGCACTTTTCACATCTCTTCGGCTTCCATTCATAGTTCACATGAACTTCTCTGATAGTAGTGGAGAACTCAAGTTTAAATTTGTGGACAAATGGTAGAGATGCATTTACCTCTACACACAACTGCGCGTAGTCTAAGCGCTTATATCCAAGTGTTAACTCATCACAAGAGAGTGGTTGGCCCACCATACTGGCTACCTCACTTAAACCCTCCTTTGTCCATAAAGGAAAAGGTAGATCATATATCCGAATCCATACTGGAAGTTTGGTGATCTTGTTCATGTCGAACACAAACCCAGAATATCATTTCTGAAGAATAATAGCTTTCCTACCAAACATCCAAGGACCATTTTCAATGACCTTTTGTAGCTCATCTTCTGTTTTGAAACGAAACATTGTAAATCCATTGGCCAAGGATGTCACATCCTCAAGGCCCAACCTTTTGGACGATCCCTCCGGTCAGAATGTAGACAATAGTAAGGTGCACAACATAACCAAATCTTGGCCCGATCCAACGGTGGTCGCCTGATATATGGCTGTCGGAGCACTGTCCCTTTGTATCTTTCCTCTCTAACCTCTCTCTAGAAGAGCACAAAGGAATCCCTCATAAACTCTAAACCATAAACCCCAAAACCCTAAAACCCCAAAACCCCAAACCCTAAAACCCCAAAACCCTAAACCTCTAAAACCCTAAATCCTAAACTCTGAAAACCCTAAATCCTAAACCCTAAAAACCTAAACCCTAAACCCTAAAACCCTAAACCCTAAACCCTAAACCCTAAAACCCAAAAACCCAAAACCCAAAACCCTAAAAAATAAATGCTTTTCGTCAGCCTATGCCTTGACGGATTTTAATCCTGTGACAAACCTCCCCCACCAAAAAGAAGTCGACGTCCTCGTCGAACCAAGTCTAAAGCACCTCAGCCCCAAGTCTGCACCAATTTTCACAGTTCAAGATTGCACAAACACAACCTCTCGGCTTTGCCCATATTTTCATCCAGAATATCATCCACCGATTCTGTGATGCCAAGCTAACATTCCCTTCGTCAACTCCTGCTAAAACCCAAGCTATGATCAAGTCTTCTCTCGGTTCCTGTTTGTATCCGAAAGGTTAAACCAAACTTCGAGTCCCACCCAAAGCTTACGAGATCAATGTCCTCAATCTTGTCTGGACACCAACAAAGCTGTAACACCCTAATGTCACATTCTGCCATGCTCCTCCAGAATTCGTATGCAACTTCCCCAAGTCACACACAAGCTGTCCTCATTCGTTAGCAATCCTACATGCCAATTCGTCAACCCGCAAGCCTGTTTTCATAAAGTTTAGACACTTCCTCCAGCATCCAAGGCTTCCATTCCTTTCCTCATGATCAACACCACCATACGAAACCACTTCAAAGCATCATATGAACTCCCATACAAACATACAATCCTTCAACTGTTCAGTATGCCAAACCTGTAAGAATTAAATGAGACAACACCTTTTGCATCGAAGTTCTTTCGTTAAGTTCCCAACTGAACCTACTTAAGCATACAACCCGTAGCAACCAACATCAAAATCTCATCTGACCTGTTTTTCATAGGCTACTGTCATACCCAAGACACTTCATCATCCTCATAAAATTTCATTGACACAACAGCACCACACTGTTTCAGCCCCTGTCACATGTTTCGTCCACCGAAAATCAAAACAACGTTTTTCCAACAACGACCAAGCAATCTGTCTTCATCACCCTGATTCGTTCATCCTCAAGATGCACAGAAATGCCCCTATTGCCTCCCCACCAAAGCAGTGCACCAAACCATCCTTGTCGACAATTCTGGCTCCTCAACCAAACTCACTGTATCGGCTGTCAAATCTGTCATCCTGATCAGCCCATCGTCAAGACATCTAGACTCCCAAACCACGATGTCCCCTAGCTTTTCCACCAGCCAAGACACCCATAGCATACTTTCGTGCTCCCATCTCCCCTACTGTCCATTGCCGAAATGCACAAAACAGCCCCCAAATCTACCCTATCACAGGCAGACTCGCCTAACCATTGCCTCCTCCTCCAGGCTGGTCCATTGTGACTGAAATCTCGTTTCATCTATGTAGCACACGCAAGGGATTCACATATGTCGTGTCCTCATCACCATCTTTCACAACGATAGTGTTGAGTTATCTCCTCTTTGGGCAGTCCCTAGCAAAGTGATTACCATCACATCTAAAGCAACGTTTATTCGGATTCGTACCTTTTCCCTTGGCCTTCACATCTGATCTTCCCACACCAGCAGCCTGTCGAGGTTCTTCCCTACCGAATCTCTTCTTCTTTTTCGTCTCACCCATATCTTTATGCTTTGACAAAACTCCAGCAGGGGCTGACGATAAGTCTGGACTAGGCGCGAGGGCGCGCCAATGAAAACGCTGCTGGGATATCAGCAGCATGCATGGGCAGAGGCAGCATGCATGGGCAGAGGCAGATTCGGCAACAGTTGTCACGGGGTCAATTTTTCATCCCAAAAAGAGACCTCGCGCGACAATCTAGTCCCGCTAGACTCAGCCTTTCCCTCACCTATTCACTCATGTTTTGCCTATGACTAGTTTGTCCCACAAACCCAAGAGAACAAAAATAGGCATAGCACAGAATTTGTGTAATCCTTTAATTGAGTTAATGAAAAGGTTGGGACTTGTTCCTGTAATCTAATGTGTTGTGTATTCTATTTGTATTCATTAGTTCCAGAAACCGGACGATTAAAAAAAATCCAGCGATTTTGGTCGTGAAAAAAAGTCGAGTCGTTACACTATTAGGCAAAGCTAATCTCATTAATCAATCCCAGATATCTAATATGGATACCATTAGCCGAAACTAATCTCATCATTTAATCCTGGTTATCCAATATGGTTATTATTAGCTGAAGCTAATCTCAATATTCAAACTCGGTTATCCAATATGGATACCGTATCACATCATTATTCATTGTGTTTTATAAGTAATTTTAATCGATTCAAATCAGGTAGCAACATTATGTATAAATACTTTGAGGATTTAATAATAATTAGTTAATGGTGGAAATCACCTACCTACCCTTCCCGTAGTATGTCCTCGCCCGGTTAAAAATTCAATCCCGGTCATGCCTCCTGATACATAAAATGACCGGTACTTAGTATATTTTTTATTTAGGTAATGTCAAAGACCATTTTCACACATATACCAGAACACACATGCATTCATTCAAACATGTCCCATGTTTGTATAATTGTACTATGATAATATTGTAACAAGACATTCGTCTCTAATTTTAATGAAGGTCATCTATAGAAATTATATCATTACGACACTGAAATTATCAACAAAACTAAGTCATTTTGACATTGAAAATCTTTAGCAAAAGCTAAGTAACTTTTACATTGAAATTCATTAACAAAAACTAAGTCATTCTGACACTGAAAGTCATTAATAAAAAACTAAGCATTCTGACACTGAAAATCGTCAACGAAAACTAATTCATTTTGACACTGAAAATTATCAACAAAAAAACTAAGTCATGTTGATACTAAAAATCATCAACGAAAACTAAGTCATTTTGACATTTCTTTTTCCTAAATTTATGCATATGTTCAATACCAAGTTTTCTTCCTAAAGACCATACTTCAACCTAGTTTTGGACATAAACCAGAACTAAGTTCACTTTCAAAGTTTATGAAGCAAAGAAAACATGTAACGTTTCTATTCCATGACAATATCACGCATTCATCAAACATTGTTAAAGAGGAACCACCACTCATTACTATCTTGTGTGGTTAATGCTCCTTTAGGTTTTGTTGTAATGGCCTCCCTAGATTTTCTTGTAATGTCTCTCTTCCCTATATGCATGCATGTATTGAGATCTGTATTTATAATACATAAGTTTTATAGCATTTGAAAAATAAAGTTCCAAACAAACTCATTCTCTTCTTTGACATTTAAATTTGATTAAGAATCAATTTGAAAAAGGATAACTATCATTATATTGATGATAAGGAGAGAATGACAAAAACAAATTGTAGTCCCTAGTTTTCCTACAAATTAACAAATTACACTTTTAATCAAATAAATCCTTGATTTTTTAATTTTTAATTTTAATCCCTTTAAAATTAAATTGAAAGCAAATCAACCAGTTATAACACCAATAATGACTTTTGGCCTTGTTTTCATGTGTTTTGTTTAATTTTCACTGCTTCGAATAATTAGTTGAAGTGTTTTTATTAGTCTGTTGAAAGTGGTTTACCCACGTAGACATGGGTGGAGTTTGCATCAGCCATGGGAAAGGATTGTGCTATCTACCTGCTGTTGCTGTTGACTGTAATGGGTGTCCCTTTTTTCTTTTGTTTATTGCAATATAATCCCAAATAGGAAGACCGATATGCCTTGTGAACCAATAGAAGGTCTTGGCCATTACTCACTTGTAGAATTTTGGGAATCAAAAGTTAACAATCTATGAAGACAATGTGTTAATTTCAATACTCGAAATTGAGTACATGTAAAGCCCATTTGAGGTAAATACGATTCACAAAGAAATTCAGAAGTAAGCATTTAGGCTCAAACAAATTAAATAAAATGCAAATTCATAAGCTCAAGGTATTTTGCCTAAAGATCTAATTAAGAACTCTAAAAAATACAATACATATTTCAAATCTTGCATGTTGTTTTTTGGTTCATTAAATTTTGAAGGTTTTGATTGCTAATTGCCTAACAAAGTGAAGTGACTCGATATTGATCCTAGCAAAAAAAAAATATTGCTTTAAAGTTGCAAGAAAAATATAAGCATACAATATGATTATTCAGTCTTTCTCAATAATCCTTGCGATTTGGTACTCGAGCACACGTACCTATCTAGCACACGAACAATTAATTGTTTGAAAAACTCTTTTTTATTTTGTTTTATAATTTTAGAATATTCTTCAATCAGCTTTTAATTACACATCAAAATTAATTAATTATTTCCTTTGAGTAATGTTAAAGATGGTTGCATAATTAAGAAGCAAATGCAGTCACAACATGCATAAAGAATTTGGACATAGGATTCTTTTATCTTAGGAAGAAGATTTCTTTACAATTACGTACTATATACTAGTATGAATGGAGTTGCAGTACGTGGGACCCATGAACACGATTACTGGAGTTGCAGAAGGAGGGAGACGAAGGTTTTCTCTCTCTTCTTTGGGGTCATGCTCATGCGGCATTAAGCGTGCGCTCTCCCTCCCCTTCTCTCTCTCTCTCTCTCTCTCTCTCATACAGAGACAAGAGACTCTTTACGGGATCACGCCACTGGACTGTCCTCCCATTTCTTTACACTCTTTTGCCTTTCTCTTTTTAATCATCATTCCTTCCCTTCACACCTTATATACTAGCCTGTTAATTAATTCAAAATTACCCGGGAATTCACAAAAAAATCAAACCCCCTATTATTTTAAAATTTTGTGTACCATATCATTTGTAATTAATAATTAACACGTGTCTTGGAAGAAATTGAAAAAAAAACAATCGATGCCCTAAAAAAGATAGTGCTTTGCCCTTTATTTGGTTCTCTTTAATTCAACGTGGCCATCAATTGGGAGATGATTGCACTATTAAACACCAATTTTACATCATTTCTTAATTGAATAAATGAGCTTAATTTTATTTTTTTGGGAGTGCATTGACTTTTCTAAAAATTTAAATAAAGTAATTCCATGCACTTTGCGTTAATGCTTTTTTTATTTTATGACATGTTACTTGTTCTAAGTTGTTATTGGGAGTGCATGAACTTTAATATTTTATTTTTGATGCACCAATGTTTCTATTATCTCAATTAACTTACAAAATGGGCAGCTATTTTCAATGTTAGTATTTCGTCACCTATTATGTCAGTGTTTTTATTGATGATAGAATATTCCAATAGTATTTTTCAATTTTGTAATAGCGATTTAAAAAAATAACATGTCAATAAATAATGTAAAACAATTTTTTATTTTTAATTAATTAATTTTTAGTTGATTTATTTAAACAAATTTGATTTATAACTTTTTTTTATCAATAGAATGGTCTTAATTTTCTCCTTTTGTTTTTCTTTTTGATGAAAATAGTCTTAATTTTCATAAGCAATGGTAGCATGAACGGAAAAGAGAAAATTGATTTTCCCCTTTTTTTTTGACAAATTAGTATGCAAGTCTTTTCTTATTTATTTCTTACCTTTTTTTTATTTTTTTAGAAAGCTGTCAATTTTATTATCTGAGAGAGAGAGGGAGAGATGAGATCTCATGCTCAACCTCATTTAAACGCAAAGAAAGGGAACCTTGAAAAAGCAATTCAAACCAAATTAAAGACCCGCCAGATTGAGAAACCACATGCATGGGTTTTACGGGCTTGATTCTTTATAGTTGACACAAGAAGAAAGAACATATGAATGAGGAATATTCATAAAATAAAATAAAGTTATAGTCAACCAATGAAATAAACATTAAAGTAATCCAAGATAAAATGCTTTTCCCTTGGCTTCTTTAATTTTTTTGTTATAATACAATATGCTTCCAACCAAATATTAGAAGGTGTTTGTGGGGCATGAGAAGGGATCGAAGAGATCATGGATACTAATGGATTGTGTAAAAGGAAAGGCGTGTGGTCCTTTTCTTTCTTGTTGTTTCCTTGCTTTGAATCTCATGCCATACGTTGGAGAATGTTGTGTTGGTGCGCCTTAATTAATTATATGTGGTCTTCAAAGTCTAAGTTCAGACAAAATCGAAAAGTTGGGAATGTTCCCAACGGCTAGTCTTTCTTCTTGTTTTTTTTTTTTAGAAAAAAAAATAACAAAGCAAAACAAGTTTGTAGATTCTGATAGATCATAAGGTGAGGATCCCAAAAACTTAAAGCATTGCCTGCTTGTGGCTGAAGTAATGTATTATCAATGTGGAAATAGACGTACACTAGTTGTCTGTGTAATTTTTTTTTTAAAAAAAAACCTATAAGAACTAAACTTTTCATCTCCAAAAATATAGTGATTAAATAGTCTCCTGTGTAATATATACTACTCCACAAAGCCTTAGGGGATGAAGACATAAAATTTCATCAAGTAGTGATTATTGATTTAGAGATATTTTTTTGCTGATGTTTTAAAATTTAATATGCTCAGGAATGAGGTTATTTGGTGTTTAAATATTAATTTTATCACGCATTAATGTTAATTTTCTCTTCTTTGAAGCTTAGGAAACAGATAATTGGTGGTAAAAAGCCCAAAACCTGCAAAACAATTTTTTTTGGTGAGGTTTAGGGACTCTCATATTACAAAGTCATTGAATTTTAAATAAGAGATTGCAATAAATGAGATAATTAACTTTAAATTTCAAGAACAAGTGTGTTTGTTCTTGTTTTTATATGACAAATACTCTCAGAATTAAAATATGAATACTTAGAAGAGGGAAATTATGAACCTTTTACCTTAGTGGTTCAGGAGGTATTAATAATCCTTGAACTTTGTCATTTTGATGGAGTGAAAGGGTTAGAGAGTTTTTTTTCTCTTGATGGCATTAATGAGATGAAAATATGGTAGGCTATTGGAAGAATTTTTATACAACTATGGATGTTGAGAGAAGAATATCCCTAACATCAAAATTTCATGTTAAAAGTCTTAAGAATAAATAAACAGAGTCTTATAGACCTAACATAGGTCTATAAGGACCTCTAAACCAATTAGGCTTGTCGCATAGCCAATCTCAGGGGCAATGGGTCTGGCAACTCGTCAAACTCACGTCTATTTGGACTCAACATGTGGCTGATCCAAGAATGTTGGGTTTGGAAGCTCACTAAACCTATGTTTACTTGTACTCAGCACTTGGCTGAACCTAATTATGTTGGGTTTGGAAGCTCGCTATATATTCTTTATTCATCAGTGAGAGTGAGAGGTGGTGGCCAATATAAACCTTCTTCTCTCCTAATCCTATTTTTTACTTTTGATAAAAACTCTCTCTAAACTTTCTGTAACAAGAGCCCTAAATGAGAAGATCAAGTCTCTTAATCATCTGAAGAAGATTTTTCTTCTAGGTAAACACAAAAATGCTCTATTTTGTTCTTCCTTTGTAAGATTTTATTCTTGTTAAAAATGAGTTCTAGAAATGTCAAGAAGATTGTATCATATGAGGGAGATTTTAGTTTCAAACCTGAAACTAAAATTGCTCAGTAAGGGTCAGTTGCCATTAGAATAGGCTCTATACCAAATTGTGATTATGTTCAACCCTTCTCTACTGGGAGAGGAGATGAGATTATCCCTAGAGAGGTTGCAAACCTGAAGGGACAAGTAAGGTTACTTAGGGCTCATCAGGATAAAGAAAAAAGAACAGTATCGTACAAACAAGTGTCCTTCTCCAACTCTAGGCAACCAAGAGACCTCATGGTGTTGTTGCATGAGATGAATAATCAGGCTACCCAGGTCATCAACAAACTTGTTGGGAGCATTTTTATCATTACTGCCTTTATATGTATATACGAGTTTAGGTACTTGTTTCCCTTACAAGGATTTATAAGGGATGGATTTCGTTATTATAATATGAGTCTAGCCCAACTCCACCTCAACAAGTAGACCATTGTATCTGCTTTCGATAAGTTGTTAAGGGTCCTTAAGAAGAAGCCATCAATTAATATATTCAGACATTGCTATACACTGATCAACAATATTGATGGGGAGCCTTTCATCCCTTAGTTCTTTACCTTTTCCATTAGGACAAAAAGGCCTTTGAGAGGTATTTTTCAAGAAAAGCCCTCTCATGTAAGGAAATGAAGGGGGAAATGGGTATTAGTAAAATTTGACAGTATGGCTAGACCTTATTTAGGCTATGTTGTTATTTAGGATTGCTCCCACTTTTAGAGAGTGCCCTATGTGGTTGTAATAAAAAACCTAGCCTCAACAGGAGAAAGAATAGAATATGCAGTAAGGTACGTCAGCACCATACATAATACAATATCAATTACATGGCTTAAGGACTTTCTCACCTTTCTTATACTAGTATGTCATTTTCTTAATCTTTCATCTTAGTTTAGCATATTATTCATCATTTGAATTTTTTTCTTGTGCATGATCCTCAACAAGAACAGTTGACTCGGAGTTCAATGAGTCCACCCCCTCTATACCTAGCCATGTGACCATCCCAACACCTAGTTATACCTCTTTGTTCAAAGTTCTTTTTATCTCCCTCTTAGAGTAAGTCCTTGTATCCATGAAGATGGATGTAGAAGAAGCTCTCATTAAGGTTGAGAGGCTTATTATGGTTGAGTTTTCTCATATAGGAGATGCTCCTCCAACGAAGGTAGGGGCCTAAGTTACTGTAGTGAAGGGTCAATCTCTTATATAATGTCACCATAAGATACTTATCCCTACCTAGGTTATCTTTGATGTTGTCTTCTGCTAGAAGAGGTAGAGGGTCTTAGTTACTTTTAACTTCGATGTTGAAGTGACTGTGCCTTTGACTAGCATTTTGGCTCCACCCAACCTAGTTTCTATGTCGCTTAACCTTCTAGCCAGATCATACTCCTCTTTGCTTTCCTAATCTCAATAAGAAGGAGAGAAAGATAATAGATGCAATCCTACAATAGAGGTCCACCTTGGGCCTGATGGACTGGAGGTAATGGATACCTTGGATAAGTTGTTAACGCTTTTACAAATGCTAGCTACAAGTACCACATGACTATAACTAGGTAGATGACCTTTCAGGTATAAAGAATCTTTTTATACAATTTTCTTTAAGTTTCTAAGAACTAGCATTTATAATAAGAATTTATCTAATTTTGTCATTTGTTGTTGTTTAGACCTTCATGATGTGCGCTCATTCGAGAAGTTAATGGGTTGAGGATAAAAAAGTCATAGAGAAGGTCATTGTGCAGTACTAGGCTAACAGGACTGAGGTACGTAGATTAGAAGAGGATAAGGTTGTTTAAGATGTTAAGCTAAAAGTTGTCAAGGCTACCTATGCTCAACTGCAGGGGAAATTAAAAAGGCACACCTCCATTCTAAGCTTTACTAAAAAGAAACTTGGAGAGGCGTACAACCAAATAGACTTCTTGGAGAAAGAGATAGCTAAACTTAATGAATCAAAAGAAGCCTTAAGGGAGGAGCTAAAGATAGCACAAGAAGAGACATAGTTTTCTCATCAGAAGAAAGAGATATTAAAGAATTTTTCTCAAGAATTTTATATTGAGTGTGGGGAGTCTATCTTTCTAATAGAGACCATTAGGGACAAACTCTTTCTATCCATGTCTAACTTGTATTTTTTAACCTCTCTAAAGGAATACAGATAAAATTCAGTGAGTCCTTCCTTAATGGTTAGGTCTCTGACTTCAAGGATGTCTTCCTTGTGAGAGCTGTGATAGCCAAATATGGTGTCTACCCTGCTTAAAAGTCAAGATTGAACATGTAAAAGTTCTTTTTATAGAAGTAATAATTAGTATTTCTCTTTTTGCCTTGGTCCTGTAAGGCTTTTACACATGTAACAAATATTGTGGCTTTAAGCCTTGAATTTGGCCCTAATGCCTTGAATTTTTTTTTTTTTATATGTTAATTTATATTGTTTACTATCTTTTTTTATTCATGAATATTCCTTTGTATGGATGTAAAACCTTTTGATACATTTAATACTTCTTTAGGTAGTCTATATCATTGTATCCTTAGATAACCTAGATGGGTCCAACGCCTTATACTTAGAAAAATATAGGACTTTTTTAGACAATTTGTATAGGTTCAACACCCATACTTAGAAATATTTTGAGATTTTGGCAAGTTTAAATGTTGTCTATCCTTTGTTGGTGGAACTCGCCCCCTACTTGGAATAAAGAGGAAATCTTGGTTGTGGGTACACCCACAATCAGGAATTCATTTTCCTTTATTCTAGCTATTCATAAAAGTATCCCTAGTGAATTTATGAGATGGCAATTAGCATCGCTAAGAGAATGTGTTAGGTTATAATTGTACTAGAGAATGGGAGATTCGAGAACAATCATTGGTGAATTGGTAAGAGGCCCCGAGGCATCATCTGGAGAATAGTGTTATTGCACTATAGAGGCTTCAAACTCATTCCTTTGAGATTAAAGGGCTATTGCTATAAGAAGACCAAGTCAATCCCTTTGAGAGTTAAGGAGTTATTTTCCTAGGGAGATCTCATGTCTATCCTTTAGAGATTGTAAGACTATTGCCCTATAAAGATCTCATACCCATTTCTTAGAGATTATAAGGTTATTTTTCTAAGGAGATCTTATACCTATCACTTGGAGATTATAAGGTTATTGCCCTTGGAATATCTCACACCATCCATTAGAGATTATGGGGTTATTACCCCAAGGAGACCAAGTCAATCCCTTGGAGAGTTCATGATAGGTCTGTAAGCATTACCTAGAGAAAATGAGAATATATTGTCATTTTGAATAAGACATTCATATATTATAAACGTTTTCTTATTGATTATGATATATTTTCAAATGATCAGAGTGTCAGGCATGAGGGAGACTCTTTCCTTCCATATCTTGCAGATGATAAGTGTTTGCCTTAACCACCCTTATGACTTTAAAGGGACCATCTCACTTTAGAGTCATCTTTCCCCTACTTTCTTTATTTCTTAGAGCCTCCAACTTTCTTAATACCAAATCTCCAAACTTAAATCTTATATTCTTGACATTAGCATTGTGATATTAAGTAGTACTATACCATGTGAGATTCTTATAAAAAATCTAGATTGGCCCTAAGGCCTTATTCTTGCCTTCTGAGGTATAATGAACTATCATATAGTTTGGACACTCAATCTCAATTGGGATCATGGCCTCAATTCATAAGTGAGGAGAAATAGAGTTTTACTAGTAGATATTTTCTGAGTTATTCTGTAAACACACAATATTTTATTAAGCAATTTTGCCTATTTTGACTTAGCTTTTTTTATTTTTTTTCTCGAGTCCATTAAGCAAGACTTTGTTAATCAGTTTACCATGACCATTGGTTTGGGAATATGATACTACAAAGAACCTATAGTCAATGCAAAGCCACTGTAAATGCTCTCTTATCTTATAGTTGTCGAACTATATTCCATTATCTATTATCAAGATTTTAGGAAGCCCAAATTGATAAATGATATTTTTCTAGAAGAATGAGATTATTTTATTACTGGTAATCTTTAATAAAGCTTTCGCTTCTACCAATTTGGTGAAATAATCGATAACTACCAGGACAAACTTTTTTTTCCTATGGACTAGGGAATGGACCTAGGATGTCCATTCCCCATTAAGCAAAAAGCCACGAGAAGACTATGGCGATCATTTCTACATAAGGCTAACAAGAGACCGAGGTAAATCTCTAACATTTATAACATCTCTTCATCTCTTCACCAAGTCTATGGCATCATGAAGTATGGTTGGCCAGTAAAAACATACTTTTATAGTTTGAGCAGCAAGAGCTTTAGAGCCTGTGTGCAAACCATAGATGCCCTCTTGTATCTCACTCAAACATAAGTGCTTTCTTCATGATATAAGCACTATAAAAGTGAAGTTGAAGTGGATCTTTGATACAATGTTATCAATGATACAATACCCTATTATTTGTCTAGTTAGATAGATGACTTCATTTTTATTTAAGGGTAGCCCCTAGTAAAAAGTAATGTTTGTTAGGGGTTCTTTAAGTTTCCTCAATATTAATGGGAACAACGATAAGCTCTTCACCCACACTTGGTTTTTGCAAAACTTCAACTCATACATCCATAAGGAGGTCTACAGGATTAGAGCTTGCTAACTTAGACAAGAGATCTACCAGGTGGTTGTCTTTTCTTGGAATGCAAGTGATTAAAATGCTTTTGCCTCTATCTTTCTTTGAGAAATAAAATTGGACCATCTGAAGACATTGTTGTATAGTTAGTTATCTAACCTCATATATTATTTGTCATTGATCAACCATCAACTAAGAGTCATTATAGACTCAAAGAGGGTATTCATTCAAGGCCTTTACAAGGCCTAATCCTACTAGAAAAGCTGGATACTCTGAAACATTATTCATGGCTATAAACTCAAAACAAACACTGTATTCAAATACTTATTCTTTAGAACTTACAAGTACTATCTCAGCTCCATTTTTATTAATATTAAAAGATCCATCAACATATATTCCCAGGTAGGGATCATTAGAGAGTGTTCTGTTGGAGCTTCTAGTTTAGCAGGGGAAGTGATTATTACATGTGGAGACTTATAAGTGCCCATGAGCCTTTCAAATGAGCATTTAACAATGAAATTTGCCAAGATTTAACCCTTTATAGCTGGCCTGAGTCTGTAATAAAGTCCAAACTCTTCCAATTCAATGGCCCATCTTACTAAGCGTTCAAAAATCTCTTGCTTATTGAGGATCTACCTTAGAAGCTAGTCTGACAACACTAGAGGCGCTCATCAAAACGAGGGCTATTTCCTTTACTTTTAAATATCTTGTTTTAGTATCATAGAGAGTTTGGTTGGAGTAATAAATTGGGTGTTGTATTCCTTCTTCCTCTCTTAACAAAATTGCACTAACAATCTAGAGTCCACTCAAAGTTAGAAATGTTCCTTAAAGTCTTAAATATTGGTAGAGTATTCTCCCGCATACAAGCTATGAACTAATTAAAGGCAGTCAATCTCTCTATGAGCTGCTGGACCTTTTTTACTGACTAGTGAGGATTTATGTCTAGAATGACTTGAATCTTTTTTGGGTTAGGCTCGATTCCTATGCTACTTTTTAGGAAACCTAAAACTTTCCTTCTTTAATGTAAAAGACATATTTGAAAGGATTAAGCTTCATACGATGATGGCCACACATAAAAAAGACCTTTTCTAGGTCTAGGAGATGTTGCTTAAAGATCATGCTCTTTACCAGCATGTCATTAATATATCACTCCATAATCCTCCTAAGTTGGTTCTTGAATACTTTATTTATCATCCGCTGGTAAATAGCCCTAGCATTTTTAAGCCCAAAATAGTATAGCTTTGTAACAAAATGTTCTCCCTTCAGTTATGAAAGTTGTTTTTCCTTATCATCTGGCGCTTAGGGATTTGGTGATATCTAAAATTAGAATCCAAGAAGCTTAGATACTCAAAACCTACGGGGGAGTCAACCAATTGGTTAATATTAGCGAAATGATAATTATCTTTTAGGCAAACTTTGTTTAAATCTATGAAGTCCACACATATTTGCCACTTGTTGTTGCTTTTCTTGACCATTATCAATTTTTTTAGCCAGGCAGGGTACATCACTTCCTTAATAAATCCAACAAGCAAAAGCTTATCCATCTCTTGTGTTATTGCTTTTTGTCTTTCACCCTTACAATTCCTTTTCTTTTAGAGAACTAAGTAAATAGTTAGGTCCACCTTCAATTGATGGGTGACTATTTTAAGAATGATTCCTGACATATTGGAGGTGCCCATTTCAAAATTAGATTTTTGGATATGGAAGAGCTCTGTCAATGACTGTTATTGTATTGATGTTACGGTAGAGCCCACTCTTGTGACTTCATTTTCTCTTAGAGAGACATCCCTCAACTCTTCAACAACTTTAGTTCTAACCTTCACCCTTTCTTTCAAGGACCCTTGCTAGTCCAGTGCTTAGGCCTTTTTACCATTCAAGCATGTAGAGGCACATTACCTTGAGGTCATTTGATTCCTTCACATTATATCTACTTTTTTCTAAGTTAGAAACTCTAATGCCAAATACCTAGTGTTGATTGCAACATTGATCTAATATAAAAGAGGTCTACTTAGAATGGAATTGTAAGCCAAAGCTATGCCAATAACCAAAAAAGTTTGTTAGAGGGAGGCACACTTGGGGGGGTGCCAACAGTAACTTAGATTTCTAATGCGCCTTTTACTGGCATGCCCAAGCCTTCTATCTTGATGAGGGAAGTCTTCACCAAAGCTAGTCTTGAAAGGGGTATCCTCATTTGTGCCATCACTTTGTTGGAAAGGATATTGACTGCATTGTCATCATCCACTAACACTCAATGGACTCGATGGTTTGAAAGGATTGAGGAGATTAACAAGGCATCCTAATATATGAAGGTTAATCCATATCCATCTTTAAGGGTAATAGGCTCATTCCACTAGTTCTGAAGATGAAAGGTTGTAAAGACCTTTTTTTCAATTTTCTATTTCTTGTAATTGAATCACCCCTTGTTGAGATGCCACCCAAGATAATTTTAATTTTGGGTAGTGCCTGTATAGATTAGCTGGGCTCTTCCCTGCTTTGCTCAGGATGGGAATTCCTTTTCAAAAATTAGCGGAGATAGCCTTTAGCTATCAATATTTTAATTTTTTTTCAAAACATAACACTCCTCTGTGTCATTTCTTTTATCTTATGAAGCAGACAATACTTTTTAGAAGTTCGAGTATTGGGTGGAAATCTCATGGGTAGAGGAAAGTATTGAAAATTTTTTATACCTTTCATGATAGTGAAGACTTATATGAAGGTGGCATTTAATGACGTAATGTGTATTTTAGGATAGGTTATCTGTTCACTAACTGGTCTTTTATGATTTTTCCTAGGGTTATTTTCCCTTCTAAGAGAGCTATCCCACTTAGGAAATCTCTTTAATAAATATTTTTTAGAGAAACTAGAAGGCCCATGGTGCAGCACACTTGCTTCTTCCACTTGTATATGGTTCTCTATGGCTTGCTTCACTTTCAGCAAGATTTTTTTTGGTAGAGCATACAACTCTTTCCACAAAGATCTCCTCTTTACTCCACTTATTATGGCCTTAAAAGCCACTGGCTCAATTAATTTCTTAACTTTGAGCATTTCCTCATTAAACTCTTTAGGTATGCTCACGTGGACTCATCATTTATCTTGGTACCCTAAAAAGTTACAGGACTCATCATTTATCTTGGTACCCTAAAAAGTTACATGAAGCTTTTTTTAGCTGGGATACTTGTGTTGAACCGCGCTGCTAGCTTGGTACAAAGTTGTTAAAGCTTATAATAGAATTTGGCTCTAAATTTTTTTACCATGCATGGTACTGACCCCCTAAAGATTGTGGAGAGGATCTTGCACTTGGCATAGCTATCTTGGATGACCAATTCCAGGTTGCCATGTATATTATATACGTGTTCCATTGAGTTAGCAAGACCATCATAGTTGTCCAAAATCATCTTGGTAGAAATATAATCTTTGGATATACGAGTACACAACATTCATCTCAATAAAGAAGAATCTCGAATGTGATAGAGGGTATAGACATCTTCATGCATATACTCCCTTGTAAGATGTTTTCCACTCCTATGTCTATAAGGCTCTAAGGAGCTTGAGGTTTGTAGCTTGGAACGAAAAGATTGATGACTAACCTTCATCTTGTGATGGCCATATAGGTGTCTAGAATACTCGCTATGCAAATGAGCATCATCATGATAATGCAAATGAGCATCATCTAAAAGGGCTTGGTGACCATTGAGGCTGAAAACCCCCAACACTTTATTATATCGGTGTTAGGTGTACAATTATATGTGAGCGTTAGGTATAACCTGCGATTGTGGAGCTGTAAATAAGGGTGCTACTGTAGGGTGCCAAGACTTACTGAAGTGGAAAAGTCTAATTTGGCTCTTAAGCTGCCAACACAACCTAGGTGAGGACTTGCACTTGTTTGATGAGTTATTAAAAGTTTGGTTGGGTAGAAGTGTTTGTTGTGGTATGAAGGTTTGTAAAATATCCTATTCTAGGAGTTTCTTAATTATCTGTTATTTATAGTGATTAGGGATGTCAATAAACCAATTCTGGAAGAATAATTAATGGCTTTTTATCAGAGTTTCCACAATTAACGCCAATTGATGATGATCTAAAATCTAATATGCTTAGGAATAATGTTATTTGGTGTTTGAATAGTGATTAATTACATGTTCATGTCAATTTTCTATTCCTTGAAGCTTAGAAAGCATATGATTGGTAGTAGAAAGCCCAAAACTTGTAAAATTATTCTTTAAGGACCCTTAAATGATAACATTCATGACTTTTTGGTAAAGGATTGCAATAAATGAGAGAATGATATATAAGTTCCAAGAACAAGTGTGTTTCTTCTTGTTTTTGTATGATAAATGCTCTGAGAATTAAAGTATGAATACTTAGAAGAGGGAAATTGTGACATTTTACCTTAGTGGTTCAGGAGGTATTTATAATCTATGAATATTGTCATTTTGATGGTGTGAAAGGGCTGGAGATTCAATTTATCATGATGAAATTAATGAAGGATAAATATCCCTTATACAACATTAATGATGGACAAATATCCCTTACATATCATTAATGAGATGAAAATATGATAAGTTCTTAGGATAGTTTTTATATACATATGGATGTAGGGAGATGAATATCTTTGACATGAATATTTCATGTTAAAAGTATTAAGAATAAATAAATGAAGTCTTATAACCCTAACATCAGCCTATAACGACCTTGAGACTAATTGGGCTTAGCGCGCAACCAAGCTTAGGGGCGGTGGGTCTTACAATTCGCCAGACCCATGTCTACTTGGACTCAACACGTTGCTAACCCAAAGATATTGGGTCTAAAAGCTCACCAGACACATGTTCGTCTGGACTTAGAACATGGCTGAACCTAAGGGTGTTGGGTCTCGAAACTCGCTAGATCCGTGTTTGTTTGGACTCAGTATGTGGCTGAACCTAAGGGCATTGGATCTGGCAACTCACCAGACTCATATCCGTTTGGACTTCGCATGTGGCTAAACTTAAGGGCATTGGATCTGGAAACTTGTCAGACCCATGTTTGTTTGGACTTAACATATGGCTAAATTCAAGGGAGTTAGCATCATTTGGACTTAGACCCTTGTTTTCTTAGACTAAACATGTGGTTAAACCAAATATGTTGGATCTGACAACTCACCATACCCATATTCACTTGGACTCAACACGTGATTGATCCAAGGATGTTAGGTCTCATAGCTCGCGAGGCCCATGATCATTTGGACTCAACACGTGGCTGACCTAAAGACATTGGGTCTAGTAGCTCGTCAGGCCCATGATCGCTTGGATTTAGTACATGGTTGAACTAAAAAACATTGGGTCTAGCAAGCTAGTAGACCCATGTCTATTAGACTCGGAACGTGGCTAACCCAAGGATGTTGGGTATGGAAGCTTGTTAGACCTATTTTTGCTAAACCTAAGGGCATTGTATCTAGCAACTCGTCAGACTCATATTCGCTTACACTTAGAATATGGTTGAATCCGAAGGTGTTAGGTCTAGCAACTCGCCAAATCAATTTTTGTTTGGACTCAACACATGGATAAATTAAAGGGTATTATGCCTGAAAACTCATCAGACTCATGTTCGCTTAGACTTAGCAAGTGGTTAAACCCAAGTATGTTGGGTCTGGCAACTCACCCAATCCATGTTTGTTTGGACTCAACACGTGGCTGACCCGATGATATTAGGTGTGGTAGCTCGTTAGGCCCATGATCATTTGGATTTAGCATATGGTTGAATCTAAAGGCATTGGGTCTAGCAAGCTTCCACACCCATGTCCACTTGGACTCAACCATGGCTGACCCAAAGATGTTGGATCTGGCAGCTCGTCAAACACACTTTTGATTGGGCTCAGCATATGGCCGAACACAAGTATGTTAGGTCTGATTGCTCACCAAACCAACATCCATTTTAACTCAGCACGTGGCTATCCTAAGGATTTTTGGTCAATCAATTTGCCAGACCCACATTTAATTAGACTTGATGCAGATCTAAAAAAAATTGATGTTAGGGTTAATTTAGTAATTTTAGTATTTTAAAAAATATTAAAAACCAAAAACACCCCTTAAAATAATTATATGAAAATAATTTTTAAGGACAATTAAATAATTTTATTGTACCATTAAAATATGGGATTATTATAATCATCCTTGTGAATTTAACAAAAACATCCGAACCCTTATAAAATTACTAAAATACCCTCCCATTAAAGTATATGACTTATGTTGTTTAAGGATAAAATAATAATTTTAATGTGCAAAGTACACATTGAAACACTAAGTACTTTTGGCTTTATATAGAATTATCGGCATCTCAAATATTTCAAATTACATACTGAATGCTGCCAGAGATTTATTTTGGTCCTTCGTGTCTCTGCAAGCAATGTCATCATTTTTTAAAATTAATCTGTAATTGAATTTGGATTGCAAAATTGTCTCGATCACTGTATTTCTTTTTAAAGATATTGTTTTTAGATCGAATTTTGATCATAATGCAATTGCAAAACATTTTTTTTATTTCATTTTTCTTGTTGGTTATAATTTTATGGCAATTGATAATCGACTAAAAAAGTTGTAGATTGCTAATTTGCAATTCAATCTTTTTAAAATATTTAGAAATTTTTTTTTTTATTAAAACCAAAATATAGATTACATAACAACTAAATATGAAGTTGTAATGATCCATGCAAACAAATAATTAAAAGGTTAGCATTTTTTCAAGTAACCAGTACATTTCTTCATCAAACACATAAACAAGTCTTGTAGAAAAGAAGTCCATCATTTGGGTCAAATCCTGATGGTAGTGTGGTAGGAGGTTGGCTATTGGGAATTTTTCTGAGGTCTCTTCGTGTCAAACAACTTGACTCGACACCACAATGTTCAGTTCTGTATACAAAAACTCTCTTAATCATTTTGCAGGCCCCTATAATCAACATGGAGGTGCCGATCACCTCAGCTCTCTAATCTAATTCACCATGCAATGTATAGATTTAGCACGAAACAAGGGTAGATCAAAGATTAAAAGATAAGGGAGGCAAAGAAAAAGTTTTCAAAAAATGTGGAAGGCAAACATTTAAGAAGAAGAGGGTGACTTTAAACTAGTAAAATTAAAAAGGACTAAAATGAGTATCTTGAAAACATTAAGGGGGAAGTTGCCCCCTTCTTTTCTATATAACCCCGGCCCTTGTAAGAGACGCTCATAGATCCATCGTGATAAACAGAGTGACACAAGTAGGAGGCATAAAGATGTACAAATCAACATCTTCGGAGGCTTAGATGGTGCACCGTAGACCTTGACAGCTTGTTTTGCACAAGACCTCCTAATGTAGCCAACCATGTTTGTCCATAGAAACTCGAATTGGTATATGGGCAAGGTTCAAGTTTTTTGCCACCTCAGCTAAAGAAAAAAAATTATATTAATGACTATTATTTTTTAATTTTAAATAAAAAAAACTTAATAAATAAGCCATCAAACATCCATTCTTCCAACCATATCATTCCGGACCCCTGGTAGAATCCTTTCAGATTTTGTATTGTTACAATTTCCATCTTTTTGTTGCAATGGTTTAATTTACTTTCCAAAATTTATCTGCCCTTCTCCTTCCACGAATATCAAACTGGTAGACGGGTCAAGTAAACTTTTTTTCTGAAATTACCGAGTTGGTAAAAAAAAAAATGGATAGAAAATGATATCAATAAACTTCATTTGAAATAATTTACAATAATTTAATAACAATGAATCATACCTTAAACTCTTAAAAAAAAAAAAAGACTAGCAGAATAATTCTTGAATCTGGAAAAATATTTTATTAGATACAATCGGCCACATAAAAATAATAATATTCTTATAAATTTTACCCTTTTTAGTTATTGGGATATCTCTCTTTTAAGTTATTGGATATTTTGGTGTGAAGCCTTCGTTAGGCACGGGCTTGGACGGTGCTCATGAGGAGCTCGCAACCTCAACCGGAGAAACATACTCTCATTCATGCTCCTCACACGGGACAGGATGTTGTCAACTGCGTACATCCTCAGGATGTTGCACCTCTTTGATGATCTCACACCTCTACACATCATAACTGCAGGCACAAAATAAATCTTAAATTCATATCGATGGATATACATATATTTTTGTCTGGGCTCATAATTAAAAGGGTTAAAAACATAATAATAACCCACACATACATGGGTTTGATAAAATACTAAGCTAGATAGCATGGATTTGACTTGTTTTCAGACCCAAATGTTTTTTTGTTCAACTACACACTTAGCCTAAACAAATGTGGGTTTGGTGAGATGTCAAACCTAATATCCTTGAGCTTAACGTGTAACTGAATTCAAATACATGTGAGTCTGGCGAGATGCTAGACCCTTCATCCTTGGGTTTGAGAGCATTCTAGGTCCAAATATATATGGTATTGACGATCATTATAGATCTCACGTTGGGTTACGAGGCTTTGTTTGTTTGTTTTTATGGCTCTTAACATAAAATATTAAAAGTCAAGAATAATTATCTATTTATACTCCTAGATATATAAAAGTCCCTTAAGAGCCTAACATATTTCCAATATTAATATTAATACTCAATATTAATATTATGTGAGGGATATCTATTACTCGTTAATATCGTGTAAGGGATATGTATCACTTATTAATGCTATTACAAGAAAATAACACTCTAGCCCCTCCATTCATGCAACATGACTTGGTTTAGGAGCTATATATACCCACTAGACCACCAGCTAAAGACTTAACATTTTTCTATTCTTTAAGTATTTATACTCTTATTCTCAAAGCATTTATCATATACAAACAATAACAAACACTCATGTTGTTAGAATTTAAAACTCATTCTCTTATTTATTGCAATCTCTTATTAAAAGTCATTGACTTAATCATTTCTGGGTCTCTAAAACCTATCAAAATAGACTATTTTGTTGGTGTTAGGTCTTCTACTACCAACCATCAACTTCATGAACTCTAGAAAATAAAATATTGACGTGAACATATGATTACTTACTATCCGAACATTCAAAAACCTCATTTCTAAGCCCATTGAATTTTAAAACACCATCACATCCATTAATTTATAAATATAAAAATCATTGATGTCATTTACAATTACAGACATCATAAACAATCTTCTTTTAATTGACCTTGTAGTGAAATATACGACGTAGATCTTCTCATAATCATATCCAAGCAACCAATCATTTTCTTGGCTTCATATTAGGGGTATTTAAAAAAATTGATCAACCCATTAAACCTTAAAAATCAGAAGAAAAAAATAACTGAAAACATCAAACCAAGAGGAAAAAAAACTAATCAAACTGATTTAAAAATCATAAAACTCACTCTATCCAGTTCGATTCCAATTTTAGAAACAGAAACTAGGTAACTAGATTAGAC
>Ga0307518_10000719_pt1 | contig 24861 bp, 10 predicted proteins | sample 25_EM_MG_FD_203889 | JGI IMG/M metagenome (GOLD analysis project Ga0307518, IMG submission 203889) | Populus trichocarpa ectomycorrhiza microbial communities from riparian zone in the Pacific Northwest, United States - 25_EM | ecosystem: Host-associated > Plants > Roots > Unclassified | place... | reverse complement strand
CCTGAGAAAGCCTTCTTTACTACATAAGGACCCTCGTAATTCAGCGCCCATTTGCTCTGATCTTCTCCTGGTAAAGACAATATTTTTTTCAGCACTAAATCTCCTTTTTGGAACAAACAAGGTCTAATGTTCTTATCATATGCCTTGGTCATTCTTTTATAGTAGAGTTGATGATGACAAATCACAGTTATCCTATTCTCACTTATCAGGTTTAGCTGTTCATATTTCACTTTGGCCCACTCGGCCTTTTCTAGTTCGGAATCCATCAACACTCTTAACGAAGGGATTTCTACTTTCAAAGGCATCACTGCCTCCATCCGATACACCAAAGAATACGAAGTAGTTCTTGTTGAGGTTCTAACGCAATGCGATATACATGGAGAGAAAATGACAATATCTCATGCCAATCTTTGTAAGTGACTACCATTTTCTGAATAATTTTCTTGATGTTTTTATTGGCGGCTTTCACGACACCATTCATCTTCACCCTGCATGATATGGAATTTGAATGCTTGATTTTTCATTTGGTACAAAGCTCCACTATCATCTTGCTGTTAAAATTCTATGCATTATCGATCATTATCTTTTTGGTGGACCGTATCGACAAATCAAGTGTATCAACTCGGCTTTTTGACATGATCAAATGAATGATGTCTTATCCCAAGTGCAGGAGTGTCGAAATAATAAATAACCTGACAAGACCGGGGTCGAACCACATGGAGGGTAACAATATAAATTATAAATAATAAAATGAGAAAAGTTGAAGAAAACTTTTGAGATGTGATATTGATGTAAGGATTTAAACAAATATAAAACAATTGTCAAGGTTAAAGGATCTACTAATGGTATTTCAAAGAAGTATAGTATAAACTCGTTTTATTACTCAACTGGAAACCACACACAAAGGAGATTCCAATCGGATTATAAATTATCAACATGATTACATTAGTTATCTTATTCGAATAATGCTAATACTTGTAAATGTTGTCAGGTATTCATGATGATAACTTATGTTAACAACAAATCAAGTTTCTTTCATAGCACAGGTGTCGGTTATACCATACAGTTGGGCTATGAAAGTGCCAAGTATTTGTTGTACCAAGGGTTATACAACATAAATCTAGATTAACCATGTAACAAGCAAAGTATTAAGAGTGAATAAGATAACAAATACAAAACATGTTAGTATCAAACATTAAAGTCCATGTTAAGTTTATACTATACTTATTCTTACACCATTAGTGTAATCTTTTCACCTTGGCATAATAAACTTAGCTGAACATTATGAATAAGAGAAACATAGATAAACAAGAGGAGAACATGATTATATTAGTATAATAAAGGAAATGAAAGGTATAAACAAGAGATTAATGAAAGCAAAACTTAAGCATTACAAAAATATAAAGAGAGAGAGCAAGAACATGATCTTGATCTGAAAATTAAGATGCCTAAATGCATGGCATATGCATCATTTTATAGGCCAAAATTCGAAACTATTGATTTGATGACTAATTGTTGAGTGGGTGGCCACCTCTTAACTTGGTAACCATTCTTATCTTGTTGTTTGGAGAAAACGTCATTGCTAACATCAGAATTTGAACAGATAGTCTGCATGAAAGTTCTGGGGAATTGTCTCAGCTTTCCAAAAAAATAAGAATGAGGTCATTTGGACTTCTCGAACTCGAGATATGGGCTGAACACTGAACAATGTCTGGGCTGCAGGACAGATTCTGACTTCTCCGTTGTTATTACAATTTGAACTTGAAAACGATCCTTTTGAATCTTGGACTCCTCATGAAAATTTTAGGCATATGTCTTAGATTTCTATCCATATAAACCATACCTAAATTCAAGTTCTACAGCTCCAGTTATGATCCAATAACTGAATGGTGTTCCAATTTGAATTCAACCAGCATCTCTTTTCTAAGCTTAGCCCTCTATTTGTCTTCTCAATTTCAGTGGTTAAACTCATCAATCAATCCTTTGATTTATGTGATAGGCCTGCATTTAAAATGAATATTTACCATAAATTAAAGGTATCTTATATTATCAGACTTGTTATTATAAAACATGCTCTAATTAAGGAGTTATTGATAATTCAAGTGCAAAATGATGATATAAAACCTTGATAAAAATGCACTTTTAAGTACTAGTCACATACCCTAACCAGCTTATTACTAGTCCCTAGTAATCAAAGCATTAAAACAATTTGCGACATTCAAAAGCAAGGCATTCATCATTCAACTTCCATTAATCTATCCAAATAAACAAACTCTCATTAAATTTATATATCTGCTTCATACTGTTGAAATAAGATATTAATAAACCTTCTTTTTATGTGCTCAATATATGAAAACATAGATGATGGAGCTTTTATTGGAAGAAAACAATATTCTGTTCTAATATTTTTTTTAAGGTTAACTTCCTTGGGTTGTGATTATTATCTTTTTTTTTAATATATATACATATAACTTAAAAAACAATGCATCTTTAACCCATGTAACGAGCTTGCAGCTAATGACTCCCAAACTAGTTGGTCTTAGGGCATTAGGTGTTGAGACACCCCTACGAGCTTAGTAACTCGGGTTGCAGATAGTGCAATGTTTGATTCCCTTAAGCTTTTCTCTTTAACCCATGTAACAAGCACTGAGTCAATAGCTCCCAAGTCAGTTAACTTTAGGGTATTAGGTGTTAAAACACCCCTTCAGGCTTAATTGCTTAGGTTAGGGAGGCTACAAAACCAAATTTATCTATATTTTTATTATCATCAATATTATCAATTTGTTTTTTTTTTGCAAATTATATACAATCCATTTCCCTTAATCGTTACCTTTGACAAAAGAACAGAAATAATGTAATAATCCAATGTACAACCCACAATCATATGTTAAAGTGTGTGTGTGTGAAAAATGAAGGTTTAAGAATACTTGTTAAATGAGTATATGAGCAGAATCAAGTGATAATATTTCAAGAGTTTGTAAACCTGAATATTTCAAGAAGTATTCTGATAGACCTTGATAAGAATATTTACTAAGATGCGTCTCAAGAGTCAATAAAATTCCTCTTTACTCTGTCATCCTAATTACAATTTTGTCAAATGATTTTAATAATAGCAAAAATAGTTACTAAGTTAGTTTTTTTTTAATGTCAACTACTACCCTCCCACCAACCAAAACGAGACATTATCCTCAATTCCTAAGGTAGAAAGATAGAGTATAGAAGACATCACGTGAAACAGCGAACACTGATAAACCTGAAACACACTTAAACAAATATAAGAAAAAACAAAACATAAATATTATGCTATTAGTAAAACCAAAAGACACAATTTCTTTCAAACTAAGGCTTAAATTGTAGTTGTGATTGTGGCTCACATATTCCCTTGGTTTTACATCCAAGAACGGCTTAAACGTCCTCTATGGGTCGGGGATAGGCTTCCCATCCAGTTTTCTTAAAAACTGACAAACAAGGTCTTCTTTTAGTCAGATTCCCAAGACCATGATGAGCATGTCCTTTATGAAAATGGAGCTACAAATCATGAATTGCATGATGGACATCTCCACCAGGATACGTCTCAAGAGTCGATAAAAGATTATCTAAAAACTCTCTATGCTTTGAAATAAATCCTACCTTTTGACAATTTTCATAGGTTTTGCAGAATGCATGTGTCCTTGAACATGGTGGGTTAATAAAATCCACTTTGTACGATTTTTACAGCTGTTTTTTTACGAGAAATGACCCCCACATGCCTCAGAATGATAAAATTTAATGACACTACTTAACCCATTGTCGGGAATGTTTCTTTGAAATATTTGATCAGGACAATATTTGAATAGGTAAGGGTTATCCCAATAAAAGTTTTTCACTTTGCTCAAAAAATTTCTTTTGTCTTTGGTATTTCAATGAGTTGGCAAAAATTCTTCCTGTTGTGATCAGGACAAATGATCTGCGACAATATTTTTGGTGCCTTTCTTGTCCTTAATTTCTTCATGTTTGAAAGTTTCAAAGATTTTAGAATCATGATTGACTTCTCTTTGTTTGGTCATGACATGAGGAAATGGAAGTACTGGTAGGGAATTAGTCTTTTCTTTGCAATGTTCAGGTTTAATCCATTCCTTACCCTCAGAGATTGACTCATCATCTTTCTCACAAGGTTCAAGAATTGGTTTTTCAATAACCTTACCACTGTGGAGAATAATGACTAATTGGACTTGATCCATATGTTGGCTTCCGGAGTTGCTTGCACTTGAATTGAATTGTCCTTTGGGATTTTGCTGTGGTTTAGATGGAAACTTACCTTTCTCCTGAAAACTGAGAGTAGATGTGAATTTTGCAAGAGTATATCTTTAAAATCTATTATGCTTTGAGCAAGTTGAGTGTTGATTGTCTCTTGCTTTTCAATGAATGCATACAAAGTTTCCTCAAGATTTCTTCTAGGAGAGGGAACATAAGGAGATGCATATCCATGAGAATTTTAAAAATTATGGTGTGCTTGAAATGATGGTTGTGAAGTTTGTGCATTACCACTCTTCCAACTAAAATTCGAGTGATTTTCCAACCAGGGTAAAAAAACTATCTAATATCGGGAATACATCTTACGTATAAGTTTGTAATCCCAGATACTAAACAAAAACAAAATAGTTTTTTTTTGTATTTTTGAAATACAGGCCTAGTTCTCACGATTTTAATAAACTGGTTATTAAAGCTCAAAATGCATGCTAATACATACTTTTTATTTTATTTTTTTGTATGAAAATACGATACGAATTTTTGAGAGACTTTGTCGTATGCATGAAAACAAAACATTTTTTTTGTTTTACCTATATTTGTTTTGCAACATTTCAGAGAAAACCGAGTATTTTAATACCAGATTTGTATCTTTATAGTATAAAAATAAAAATCAATATTAAGCAAAAATGGTAGAAAAATCTGTGAGAAAATCACAAATTTTTTGAAATGATTTTTGGAATTTTTTGTTGTTTTTTTATTTAATATATAATAAAATATTATTATAATTATAAATATAAAATAAAATTATATTGAGATGGGCCCGACCTAGTTATATGGGTTGAACCCATCCTAGTTCGGCCAATGTCTGCCCAACAGACTCTATTCTAAGGGGACTAGGCCAGACCCGACCCGACCCAAACAGTGTGGTCTGGGTCGGCCCCAGTCCAGCGCAGGAATAGTAGAGAGATCATTCTTCATTGTTCACATGCAAAATAGTTGAGGAGAGAACGATCAAGAAGAAGAGGGGGAAGAAGAGAAGGGGAAGATAACCTGGGGTGTGGGAGCATTGCTGCTAGGGGTGATCATTTTCGATTCGGTTCGGTTTTTATAAAAAAAGTAACCAAAATCGGTTCAAACCGATCGGTTTCGGTTCGGTTCGGTTATTTTGGGGAAAAAACCGGTTCAAACCAGTTTGGCTCGGTTTTTCCCGGCTCGGCTCGGTTTTTTTCTAGTTTGGTTTGGTTTTTTTTTTTTTGTTTGGGTTCGGTTCGGTTTTTCGATTCCAGGCTTATAAAACCAAACCGAACCGATCGGTTTTTTTAAAAATCTAATTGGTTTAATCGATTTTTTTTCACGATTCTGTTTTTTCAGTTATTGTTTTTCGGTTTTTCAGTTTTTTTGCTCACCCTTAATCGTTTCCGTTACTGATGGTAACGGTAGCTTGTGGTGGTGTTGTTGTGGTGGCGACTAGGGGAGTTGCTTCGTTGGCCTGTGGTTCTTCCTCTTTTTTCTTTTCTGTTTTCTCTCTGTTTTCTCTTCTTTATCTTATGTTCCTTCCCTTTCTTTCTTTTTTCCTTTCTCTATTTCCCCTTGTTTTCTTTCTATTGTTTTTTTTTTTGCTCTCTATTCTTTCTTTCTTTCTTTTTTTCTTCCTTCTCACCTCCTAGTGAGGGGGATATTTATAAGGGGCAGGGGGGGAGACCTACCCTACCCCTGTCCAGTCACACCGAAGGGTAAGGCGGCTTAGGCGGCCACTGTGCAACCGCCCATAGGGCTTGTTCCCTCTGCCCCTTTCATCATGATGGTAGGCCATGAGGGGGTGTGGGTAGTGTCGGTGTTTTTGGGCAAGTGGGAGGGAGAGACACTGCAAAAGAGGCGAAGAAAAAACTTATTTCCCTGTCTGCAGTGCGTCCAGATGAAGAAGAAGATGCACAACGCCATCAAAACGACATTGTTTTCAGCTTTGTTTTTTTTTTTTTTGTTGAATAACAGTGAATGAAATGGTGTTGTTTGGTACAAAACACTCCATTGTATTTAAATTAAAATGGCGCCTAAAAAGTCTTTGTTTCCAAATCAGTCCTCAATTGAAATTTTGAATTTAAGAATCAATTTAATTGCATCCATACCAAATTCAAATGTTATCCCTAAAGTTGGCTTCCTTTTTCACTTTGATCATTGGTTTTGAATTTGTGCGTTTTAACCCTCAATTGATCAACAAACTTCAAATTTCTTTAATTTGGCCCCTGATTTGGTCAATTTCAGCCCCTATATTCGCGTGTCTTTTCCAATTTGGTCCTTGGTTTTGAATTTCTTTAATCAAGTTTCTAATTGCTCAGCAATCTTTAATATTTGTGCAATTAAGCCCCTGATTTGACCAAATTAACTCTTAAAAATTGTAATTCGACCCATAAACTTTAATTTCTTCCAATTAAAATCCAAATTGACTTAAAAAAATCAAATTTTGTTTCAATTAAACCCTCCATAAATTCAATTAGACCTTCAACAGAATCTAATTGGGTCTTTAAACATCCAATTTTGAATTTCTCTTCCTTAAATTGAATTTTATTTGCCAATAGGGCCTTCTTCACCAGTCGAAAATATATTGTCAATTTTTAATTTTTATATTTTTGAACCTCCTCAACCAATCTTTAGCTATTTTTTAGGCGACCTAGTGTCCCCTTCTCACTGATATATATTTTTTAGTTTTTTTCTAATATTTGTTTTAATTTTTTTATTTTCTCCTTCTTGTTATGTGGGGACCTCCAAAAATAGGTAACAGCACAAGCTTTACAAGAGGCCCATGAGGGAATATGTGTTGCTCATACTAATGGGCATACAATGGCTAGCCAGATGCAGCGATTTGGATACTTTTGGCTGACTATAGAAAGGGATTGTGTTGAATATGTCAGGAAATATCACAAGTGTCAGATATACATGGATAAGACAAATACACCTCTAGCTCCTTTAAATATGTGGGGATTGGATGTTATAGGACCAATCAATCAAAAGACCAACAATGGACATAGATTTATCTTGGTGCCTATTAACTACTTTACTAAATGGGTAGAAGTCAGCTCTTACTCACATGTGACATAGAATGTGGTCAAGAGGTTCATCGAGAAGGATTTGATTTGTCACTATAACTTACTAGCAAAATTGATAACTAACAATGCTCAGAATTTCAATGAGAAGTTGATTGTTGAACTCTTCACCAAATGAAAGATTAAGCATTTTAATTATTTTCCTTACAGACCCAAGATGAATGATGTTGTTAAGGTAACCAAAAAAAATCTCATGATCAGAAAATGGTAGTCACCTATAAAGATTGGCACAAGATACTTCCATATGTATCGCACCATAGTCAAAACTTCTACGAGTACAACCCCTTTCTCTTTAGTATATGGGAGGGAGGCGGCGATGGCTTTAGAAGTATAGATCTCATCATTAAGGGTTCTGATGGATGCAAAACTGGAAGAATCAGAATGGGCGAATTTGAGATTTGAGAACTTGAATTTGATCAATAAGAAGAGACTTCTAGCAGTCTATCACCACTAGTTATACCAGAGCAAAATGGTTAAGGCATACAACAAGAAGGTTAGGCCAAGCGTATTCAAAGAAGAAAACCTTATATTGAAAAAGATCTTGCCAATATCGAGAGAAGATCAGAGAAAATGAGTGTCAAACTATAAAGAACCATATGTGGTGAAACTAACCTTTTTCGGAGAAGCCTTGAATTTGACCAAGATGGACGAAGATGATTTACCTAAATTTGTAAGCTTTGATGTTGTAAAGAAGTACTATGTATAATGTACTTTGTCAATAAATCAATAGAGATCAAGTCTAGAAGGGACCCCAAGCACCTCATTCACCCCCTATAAATAGGGGTGAAGCTTAGGTGAAGAAAAAAAAACTTGAGATTGAAAGAAAGGAAACCAGAGAGAAAAACAGAAGAGAAATAGCCCCCTTACCTTTTTCCCTAATCCAACTGAGACTCATAAGACCTTACACTAAACCCCTACTTAATCCAACAAAAAACAACCACAAAAACCATCATTGCCATTGTTTTTCTTCTCCATCGCAACCTCCTTACCTCCAAACCACAACCATCAACCTTCATCGTGGAGCATCAGTGACTCCAACAGCACCATCACCAGCCAAGTAACACTTCACTCTCAGCCATGTAACATTTTCTTGATCCCTCATACATGGTGCTATGTATGGATAACATGAAGAAATAATCCACATTCTAGTGCTGGAATTTTCCAGAGAACAAGACCACTAGGTCGAGCCAATGATAAAGAAATGAGGTTGGGTCTCTTGCCTCAACCCAGCCTGTATGGAAGAGAATATACAAGGTAGAAATAAGTGCGACATTAAAATTTAAGCTTTATAACGATTAGGATTTAGCCCGATAAGGTAGAGACTTCCCCATAAAATGAGATCTGTCTTGAACCTTAAATAAGAGCAACGAATTGAAAATGGTCTGAAAAAACAATCTATCAACAATGCAACTTACCATAAATAGAGTGCACTGGGGGTGATGCGTCTTTCCCTTGCATAATTAGTTCCCTTACCTAGACTCTCGTAGATCATTAGGTTTTCTAATGACCATGATACCAGGTGGCGACTCCTTAAAAATCATAATTTTTATGATTAATCCCAAAACCCAAGTCTAGGAGGCAGCCCCGTCATACGACATCATTTACACCACAACAACCAATGTAAACTGGTTAACCGTTTGAGCCGTAAATGGGATACCAATAACCAGAAATGGCTAGTTTTGTTTTTTTGAAAACTTATAAATAGCTCTCATTCTTGCAAAAATAAGGATTCCGAACATACAATATATAAAAACTATTTCAAAAGCAAAACTAGCTAAAAATCATCAATCTTAACATTCTTTAAGGATGTGCTAAATTGAACCTTCATATACTAGCACAAGAGTATAAATTCTCACACTCGCTACACTTAAAAACTTCTATACATTGTAAGTGCTATTGAGTGAGCTATAGAGATCATAGATTCAATTGTATTATCTGCTCTTTTAAAGAGTATTGTTACAAATCATAAAATTATAAGCATTTGAGAGTTTCAGTGAAAAACTCTTGGTTATTGATGAGGGATATCACCAAGGTGAAAATCTTGAAGATGATTTATTCTTCAAGTGGTGAAAAGAAAGCTTGGTGTGGATTCATCAATGGATTGTACTTTTAAGCTTGGATTAGTAAAGAATACAATACTCGAGAAGGGTTTAGTACTTGAGGTATGGAAGTAGACTTGTCAAATCTCGTTAAAAATTGAGTTTGTAATCTCTCTTCCTTATCCTCATACTTTACACAATTTAATTATATTGTTGGATAATTATGTTTATTTATTTATTTATTTGAATTAACTAACAAAATTATTAATATTAATGTAACACCTAATTCACCCTCCATAGGTGTTATTGTTGTCTTAATCCTAGAATAATAGAGTGGTCCAGTGCATCAAGTGACCTTAAAAAAGCTCAAGCGTGTCAACTTGGATCAGGCAACCTGGACGACTAGGAAAAAGAAGTTTGACTATAAAAAAATGAAGCTAACATCTTTTTAAAAAATGACAGTTAGATGATGATGTATGATGCTAGTAAACCTTGATTAACTCGTCAAACCCGTGATTTGGGTTGTGAACTCCAAAGAGTTTGATAATATATTTTTTTATTTTAATTATATGATAAAAAATTAAAATCAATCCAATATTAAAGGATAAAATTAAAAAAACAAACAACAAAAAAAATCATCAAATATCCAATGTTGAATTTTAATATATATATATATATATATAAGGTCAGGCCAGGAGTCCTAGCCTGGGCATGAGTGACCCAATGTGTCAATGCCTTAAAAAAAAGGCCACGTTGGCTGGCCTAGGTCAAGCCGACACTCCTGGGTCGTATTGTCTAGCCTTTATTTTAAAAAAGTGAGAGAAATAAGCAACGCCTCACCTGTTATAATCATATCAGAATCTGTCCACCATTATGGTGGTAGAAAAATCATGAGGTAAGGGTTTTAGGTTAACATTCCATTTTTCAATCTATTTTCACCCAAAATACCAAATATACACCATAAGAGTCTTTTTAAACCACCTATTAACCTTTAAATACCCTAAAATCACCCAAAGAATCCAAAATCAACTGAATCTAAAAAATCAAAATGAAAATCGATCTTTTTTTCATACATGTTTACAGGAAAACTCACCATCATCAAACTCTTTTTTGTTATTTTTCAGAAACTTTCTCTCTTCTCTCTCTAATTCAGGGACTGAAAATGAACAAAATGAACTTCCAGAGCAAAATAAAAATTGTCAAGATTTGAGGGACCTTCAGTTTTTTTTAGTTTTTGTTAATTTTCATTTTTTATTTTCTTTTTAAGGTTTATTTTTTTCATTTCAAATTTATTTAAAATTGCTTTTGTATTATTTATTGAAAGAAATTGATATTTTTATAATTAATGATGAAAAATCAATGAAAAATTGCTAGGATGGGTGAATAATTTTTTTTTCTTCATACAACAATTTTTTCCTTACTGGGACATAAAATTACCAAAAAACAAATATTAAAAAATAGTCCAATGAAAAAAATTACTATGTATTAAAAAGTTTTTTTTTTTGGACAATAATTTTTTCCTTACTGGGACATAAAATTACCAATAAAAATATTAAAAAATAGTCCAATAAAAAAAATTACTATGTATTAAAAAGTTTTTTTTTGGACATTAATTTTTTATTACCATAAAAAACTTTTTAAAAATAGTCAGATGTTATGATGGATGCATGATTTTATTATTATTATTTTACTTCAAACATCAATTCTTACTAATGGGATAATAATAAAAAAAAACTAATTAAGATACTATAAGATAACTAATCTTTTATGCCCAAATCAAATCTAAAATAACATGTATAACACAATTTATTATAAAAGAAAAATAGATATTTATGCATTTATTTTTCTTGCCCCATAGAGAATATATATATTAGATCAATGAATCTCTTAATCATAATGTCATATTAGATCGAATTTAATGAATATGGTAGCAGTTATGTCTACAGAAATTGGACTCCACAAATCGACATCCTCGCTAAAGGCCCACGTGGTCACTTGCCGTTAGTTATGTCTCTATGCAATAACTATGTCTGCCCAGGACCAATATAAGCCATTTGTTTCCCATAAATTGATTAGGTCATAGGTACGGTGATATCAGATAGGAAGAAGGTACAGCTAGCTGCCACGTGATAGAGGGTAGAAAGCTTATATTAGTCCCTCTTCTTTTAATTTTATATTATCTTGGACCCTTTATTTTTATTTATACTAATATCAATCTTTTATTATCGATTTTATTATTATTTGGTCCCTTCCTAAACGTTCATTACAGATGTCGTTAAATATTTCCATTAATATTACCAAATATTAATAGAATTACATTTTTTAATAAGTATTTTTTATCAATTTTATTTAATCAAATTGTTATCATCGTTAAAAAAAATGGATTGGAAGTCAATAAAAATTCAAATAATGATGCTCCCTAAAATTAAAATTTGAATTTTGTAATTCATTTGTAAATCACTACCACCAAACTTGACAATTGTATATTTCAATTATAAAATATTTCAATTACAAATTATTGTAAATAGATAAAAGGCTATGTTTCTTCTGTTGTTGGTGCCGAGAAGCTTGACATGGATGGTATATTGTGAAGAAGAGTGGGGTTTTTTTTTTTTATTTGATGGCTTGTTCACTACACACACACAGAAAAAGAGAACGTAAACAAAACTTATAAAATCTTTCAATTAATGACTAGGTTTTTATATAATTCTTATTTTTTTAATGTTTAACTACATGATTTAACCATAGTTAAGAAATCATACTCGAGGCCGACTCGCTGCAAGGTTTTGATGACAGATTGGGAGGATAAACTCGAGTTAATTTTTTTTAAAAAAAATCAAAACGAAATCATTCTAAATTTTAAAAAATAAAAAATAAAACAGGTATTAACTTGGTTAGTCGTGTCTCAAGTTACTTGTTAGTTCGATCAGATCAATTAATTTGGTTTTTTTAGATCCAAACCAAGTTAGAAGGAGGGCTTTTATAGCCCTTGATAAATCCACCAGACCTAGATAACAATGGATATAAACCATTACAAATAAACATACATAGATGGTTGATGGAGGGATTGGTTAGAGACAATTTCAAAAGTAAAAGGTTGATATTTGTATAAATAAAAATGAAAGGTCCAAACTAATAAAATTTAAGATTAGAGGGATGAACATAAACTTTCAACCCATGATAGAGCTTCATGATTGAAGCAATTTTTCAAGCGGTACATCGTATTATTTCCTGTATTTTTTGCATCTGAGCTGGTGCTCATGTGCCGACAGGACTTCTCTTTGTGAAGCAAGTGGGTATTAGAGATCCATAATTGATTAATTTATTTATTCAATAATTCCACCGAATGTTTGTGGTTGCAAGTTGGCAAGTCCTAGATTTTAAACAAAGTTCTATAATATCTCTCTATTTAAAGAAATCAAAGCAAAGATCCCATGATCATCATCTATATCTTTGAACTTGATATTTCTTGGGTCGGGGCCCCTCAAGAATTTATGAACCTTGAACAGATTAGATGAGGATGAGATAAACTGTTCTTCGTCACGTGATACTGAGTTGCCAGTTTGGGAAAATGAAAGTGAAAACTATACTAGAAATGGAGATTTTAAAATGACATGAAAGGGTAAGAATTATTAATTATTAATATTATTTTTATATCGATGATGATAAGAGGCACTGCTGTTAATCTCAACTTTATCGACTATGAACTTCATCCTGATTTGGTTGAAGAAACAAAAGTTGATTTGGTTAGATTCAGTTAAATTTATATGTTAATTTATGAATTGATTTAAAAAAAATTATAAAAAAATTAAAATAATATTATTTTTATTAATTCAAGTTAATCCGTCCCATCCACTCACTCAAATCTTAAATAGAATCATGAACCGAATTTAATAACTTTGATAAGAAATATTTTTGAAATAGCTTCCCATCAAAGGAAATTAAAAATATATTTTTTGTGTTTCAAAAGTGTTTTTTAAAATAGTTAAAAAATATATTTTTGTTTTATTTCAAATTAGTTTTTTTTTGTGTTTTTTCAAAATGTTTTGATGTGCTAATATTTAAAATAAATTTTTAAAAATAAAAAAATATTTCAATATAATTTATAAAAAAAAAACACTTTTAAAAACAACAATATGATTTGAATTTAAAAAGTTGAAAAATAAAGTTTAAAGCGCAAAAATTATGGATAATAGAGTTTAGACACTTGACGAAATGGTCCAGACTCCAGAGTAACCTTATATTTTATAGTCACTTCTCTGTCAAAAATCTAGGTAAATGGCCCGATCTATGATAAACATGATGATTAAACTTCAAAGAAGAGAGACTTGATGATCTAACATGCAAATGCATCAGAAAAAATCGACAGCTCTTCCTCCACTTACACAGCTTGTCACCAAGGAATCAATAGAATCCAGTAAGGCAATAACAGATAGGAGCATCATATTTTGTTATCTTTTGAGCTAGCTAGCTAGGTTGGATTAGTACGTATACAGCACAGGCATATTACTTTTAGCTGTCACTTTAGTTTTCTGTAAGTCCTATTTACTTCCTTCTTGATTCTATGGAAAAGAAACACCCCCACAAAAAAATGAAGAAGAAGACGAAAGGATACTTGTGCTGCTACATCAGCAGAAGTTTAGTGTTCATGCTCTTATAATTCTTGAACAGCTTGGAAGAGAAGTGACTGTGCAGTACCAAGTTCAAAGAGCCTGGAATGAATAACTCTGTTGCAATTTGCAAAAAAAAAAAAAAGGTAATCAATCACATTGATTTAGAAAATTAATAACAATCTTATGCTATACAACACTTCATAACAAGCACACATTTCCTTTATTGGAGAGGTACAATCCTTTGGTGAACCCCGTAACTAGGATCTAGTAGTAAATAAGGAATAGTTGAGTGATTAATGGAGTGATTTTTCCCATGTACATCTTCAACGAACAAATCATCTTCAACAAACAGATCATAATCTATCATATCCTTGCTTGAAGCCCTTGCTGGAAATAAGATTAGTAGTAGAAATTATCGAATCATGCACTTCAGGAGCATATGTGCATAGCTATAGGCTTAATTTAGCTTTTCTTGGATTTGAAAGCATTGCTGTATGATACTTGAGAAACCACTCTTGTGTTATCATGCAGCCTGTTATTAGACTTTTGGCTGTATCTTCCTTGTCTGTGTTTCCTTCTTGGCTGTGAAGACTTGGGGATAAAAACTCCTGTTCCCTTGCAGCTTTCCCTTCTGCAGTTTTGCTCATACATGGAATGAGATGGTGCACTTGGATAGTTGCCTCTGGAGAAAGCCTGCAAAATTTATAGTAAATCCTAATTGACCAGCTATGTACAGCTCTAGCTAACTAAGCTACGAAAGTACTTGAAACGGTTTTGCATGAAATCAGAGGTTGGGTATGGTGAAGAACCTGAAAAGAAACTGAAGGGTCCTCATCATCGTCATCCATTATTAGAAGAGATATTTGCTTGCTTAAGTCTGCAAAGAACAAATCATCTTCTAATTCCATAGCCATTTCCATAGCAAGTACACCAAGAAAAAACAGCTCTCTTTCTGCCGCTAGGCTACTCAGAGTAGAATTTGAAGATGTGTGCAAGGCACAAAAACAAGGAGGTGATCTTCAGTTCTACTAATCTTCAAGTCACTTTTCCTTTTTTTTGTCCTGTGAAATGGGAATGTGTGGGTTATAAATAGTGGAAAAGGCATGTGATGGGCGAGGTAAAGTTATGGAGGGATGCATGTGGGGTGGTGGGGTCTTTTAGTGGCAGTTGGCCATTCTGGCTAAAGTCTCAATACCCCCACAAGAATCATGAAATGTGCTATGATGTTATCCAGTTGAGGGAAAGAGACGAGAAGCAGCAAGTAACAGCCCACACCTCGATATCTGATCCAAGATAGACTCGATCTCTAACATTATACATGGTTGTAAATGGATAGGAGTTGTCTCTCTCTCTCTCTCCCACACATCCATCGCTCTTATAGCCTAAAGAAAGCAGTATGGTTCAAAATTCTTAGTACATAATCCACATATCTTAATATTTGAACCAAGGCTCCTTCTCTTTCTAGCTAGTAATAGTTATGTAGTAATTAGTGCGCAGTCTTGATTCTGCAGTAATCAATGCAGCATGTTTAGATGCAGCTGTAGTTACACCTACATTCTCAAACCAAGGCTTTCGGTTAGGTAAACGCGAGTGCAGCTGATTTCTTTGATTTAGAAATGCAACTTGGCAATCAAGCTTTAATGGACACTAGATCCTTCTCTATTTGTTGCAGACCTAGATTGGGTCCAATAGTCATATAAAATAAACAAAGAAATGAGACCTTCTGGTCCAGCTCTACCTTGGATTGAGGCGTCGTTGAGCATTTACCACTTGCCTGATGGCCTGAGGTTGAGTCCAAAACAAAGAAGAATCGTATTAATTTGTTCATACTTCAAGGGGAGAGTTATGGATGAGGGAACTGGAGAAACTTACCCTATTTCCTGGTACCTTGTAACACAGGACAATTATGGAATTCCAGGTTGATAAGAGATCATGGGGTATTAGGGTATTATTGGCTTGCTAGGTCCACTTTTAGAACTCGAAAGTTTGATCGCTCACTCGAAACCTCATACTTGAAAACACTTGACTCCTCTTGGAAAGCAAGTGCCTGAATCATGGATGGTTGTCATTTGGTCCACACGGTTTGCTGGCTGGCCATGGGACCCTAGCTTGTGCTTAACATTATGGGTGATGCTATTGGGACCCAATGTACGTGACCATCTGGGCCATGTTGCTTTCTATAGCTTTGAATGCAGTTAAACTTCCTTTATTCTTGGAGAGGGGTTTTAGTTTGAAGGCAGCAACTGCAACCACCTGATTGTCCTAATCTCTTGAAGTGAGCTGCTGGTTTGCAGTTAGACATTTGAGAGAGAGTTGCTTCAAGCATGAAAATTAGTTGTGGGAGCTATAATCTTGGTTGAGTCAGAGGAGCTAGGAGAGCAGTATTAATGCTGTCTCCATTGACAGCACTTTCCTATTGAACTAATGAAGACGAAACTCTCTCTAAAACCAGCAAGAAACTTATCTGCAGGCCTAACTAGTGCCTGTCCTCACCGAGACATGGATACTCCTCCCTTCCCAGAAAAGAAGGAAGAAAAATATTTGAATTGTACGATCATCAGTTTATAATATTCTTTCTAGATCTGAAGTGAAATGCTTAGAAGTTAACCTGTAGCCACCCGACTGCACGCAAATCTGTTGACTGGATTTGGCTAATCATCTTCACCAGGATGCGGCCACCAGATTCTTTTGAGGTCATTCCAAAACTTTGATGGCCTGTGATTTTTGCATTTCAGAGCAATTTGGTTGTTGTTACTCTTGCCATCAGGTATTGTTATGGATCTGAAGCTCATTCTGATGGCTATTTTAGCATAGCGCATCGCACTGATCTCTAATGACACAATGGACTCGTAGGCATTAAAAGGCTCCATTTCCCTTCACAATCCATCTATCCAATTCCTAGTACAAAGGCCACAAAAAGCCTATCCAAGCATAAACCTACTTTCATCGCAACAATTCTTTGAACTTGAACTTAAAATCCTTGTTAATAAATCTGTTCTCTTGGTAATGTACTTACATCTGCAGGTGTTCCTTCGAGGACCCATATTTTGATCATTGTAGGCAAATAAAAAGATATCAAAACTTGACGCCAAACTTCCGTCTTTGGGGAGAAATTTTCTGCGAGAGACCTTATACTTTGCAAGTGAAAAGTTCTGCAGGTAAATACCCAACTGTAGTGCAAATTAAGCTCCAACAGCCATATCCAGATCCGTAACAGCATCGGCTCCCTTGAAAACAAGGCATAATTTCCGCAGACATGAAGTTTTCTTGTCATCCTTGCTAGTTGTACCAGTCACGTGAATGATGTCCTTTGGAAATTTACCCATAAGTTCAAAAAGTGGTAAGTTTAGGTTCGATCGAGTCATCTCTTCCAGAACTGGAGGCGCTTGCATGTACAAATTCGTTGCTCGGTGTCTAACACTTGCTTTTGAGAGGAGTAGCTTAGGGTGTTCTTCAAGCATATCAATAAACTGTTCACACAAAAACCAATAAATATAAAAGCAAAATAAACTGTTTGCACAAAAGTCAATCAAAATAAGCAGCATAAACTTGAGTGCATTAAAAAGAAGCAAAATATAATTTAATAAAGGATAGAAGTAGAATTTTTCTTCAATTTTCTAGATAGGTAGGAGGAACCCAGAGAGGGAACCGCTTTGATTATCTGAGAATATGAAACATACAATTTAAATGTGGTGACATACCAAGAAAATATTTTAGCGACCAGGTATGATGCCATCAGCAAACTAAAAGGAACAACAGCCATGAGAATTAGAAAATAACCTTTTGTAAAGTAACTGAAGTGTCCAGCTCAAGAAGAACACCTGGACCACAAACAAGGCAATCCTTGTCCTTCACAAATTCAGTCACTTTGATGTGTAGACCTTCCACACCATTATACCTGCGGAACATTCAGATCATTCAGAACACGCTTTCCTCTAGCTTGTTAAGAGAGAAGGATTAAAAAAAAGAATAGATCCCCTATTTTTGCTCGGATTTCAAAAGTCAACATAGCTCCATCAGATTCAGTAACATATATGGTATTTTACGAGGCAATTATGGTTCCCACATCCAGCTAATCATTCAGATGGTAATAACAAGGTTGATCATATAAAAGTACTAGACATTGAAGAAAAAGTTATTCTTCATAGCAAAAAATGAGAGGAAAAGATTAAGTCTATTTGTGATTGTTATATGATTTATAATAAATAATCTACCACCACACAAGGACAAGATGAAATTCCAAAATAAAGCAAAATCAAGAAGAATTCCACACACGTAAGATAGTTGCTTAGAGTTTTGCTGCATCCTGATGCAAGCTTCAAGGTTTCCAACGTACACGCAGCTGATATAATTGCATTGGTGGAAGCAATAGCTGGTATGATGTTTTTCACAACACCCTGTAAGCAAGAATGAACTTGCGCTATCACAAAAAAAATGTAAGGGGAAAAGAAAGAAAAGGAGAACAATGGTGCAACAAATAGGTGAAGCCAATTGACACTTCAATGAAGCATTTTGTAAGAGTTTCCTACCAGAGGTTTTGGATAGAAAAAAAAGGCAAATAAAAATACATGCGTCCAAATAACAAATAGACAATTTTCAGGTTAACAATGAACTTGCCTCTTAAGATGTGCTCAGGAATGTGCTAAAAGAACAAAAGAAACCAGACCAGAAATTAACTTCACAGAATGTAAAAGTACCTGAGTAAGAGAATATGTAACACCTTGAATACCAAAAAGTTCAGCCCTCTTAACGGCCTGTGGAACATGGGAAGAGCACATGTTGAAAAGACAAACCTTGAAACTCAGCTTTAACAAAAACAAAATTAATACTGATCACAAAACTTCACCTCAGTGTATACCCATTTCATATGTTCTGGGTCATCTGGATCAAAAGTATTTCCACTATGAACCTAGAATACAATGGTCTTAAGATAATAGCAATCAACTCAAAACAGTCAATTCAGTAATGAGAAAGGATGGATAATGCATTACCTCATCCCATTTAATTAAGTGAGCATATTCAATACAGTGTGCAGCAGTTCTAGGGGTTTCTGCAAGAGTGCATAGAGGAAACTTCACTTGAGGAGGGAAAAGCCAGATGGTACACTCAAAGCACGGTGTGGATCCTGGTATTATAACCCTAGCATGCCCCTTGAAACCTTCAGTCCCACCATCTACCATCGGTTTGACTGTTTCTTCTATTGGGTTGTCATCAGAATCATATTCTAATCACCAAGGAAACAATGACAACTCATGAGGTCAACAAGAATAAAGTGACACTTTCGGCAAAGAGCTTTTTTTTTTAATCTCAAAAGCACAGCATAACATTTTATGCTAGCATATTAAAAACAAAACTCAGAAATTGCATGCAGCTAGAGAATACTAAGGCTATTAGGAAAACTATAAAGGCCCCATACAATTTCCAACACAAACAGGTGAAAACCAGTGGTCATTGCTCCCACATATACAATTATGGAGAACTAACAAGACAGCATTTCAAATATGCCATGTCTGAAGTAGCCCATACCCATAGCTAGCAGACTGTGAAAGGATAATGCTACTTCATCACTGAAGTCTCGTCATCCAATCATATAAAGAAATCATATGCAATATCATGTCCCTACACGAGGACAAGACATGAGCATTACTCTGAGGCACTACATTTAAAGCTTTATTCCATGTGTGCGAGGCAATCATCATATACCACCCTTGTATCTGGAATGCACGCCTTACACAAATAAATTCATAGTATACATAACAGGCCTGATGTACCATTGCATGGGTGAAAAAAAAGGCCTCGTAGTAAGGAGGAAAGGTTTAGCCCCCTAAGCTCTCTTTCTAACACAAAACAACCACAAGCTAAGGAGGTTAAAAGCACGCACCAAGAAAACCACACGCTACAGCATTTATATAGCTTCGAGCCTCGACAGAATCAAGACCAAGTACAATAATAATAAAATCTTTATAAAAATCAATTTCTTTGTCCTCGATCCGGCAAAAATGAGGCACAATATTCACACCACTAACTCTTTCCATCACACGCTTGGCTGCCACCTCAGCCTTTGGCTTCCCAACATCTTCAAGCCTAAAATAAGAGCACTATATCAGGAGCCACTTTCTAATCAGAACCAAAGAACTATGATAATGTCCGAAAATCAAAGCAAAAAGGTTAACGACATATGTTAAATGACAATGCTAGTACTTGTGGAGAAGGAGAAGAAAAAAATGCACTTGATAGTACACATAGATCTAGTCATCTTTGATAAACCAACGAAGTACCCACTTGATAGTATATACCAGTCCAGAGAAAATTAAGAATAATCAACCATTTCATACCGATACACAACTATTAGGACCAATAACAAGTAACAAAGGTGTTTCTTATCTCCTTTTACAGACAGGTTCTTAAATGAGTAATTCTTTATTATCAAAAACCTAACAAAAGAACAATAAGTTGTCCCTTGTGAGCAATAAGGTAGTGTTTGGTTATTGTCTTGGGATACAAGAGATGAAGACAGCTAGGATAAAGGGGATAAGAACAAGATACAGAAACAGAATTGTATTTGGTTGCGCAAAGTGAATATCTTTCACTATTTGGTTGATGAGGGGCAAGTGAAACTAAAATACAAAAAAGTCTGTTTTACTCTTAATATGTCTTAATATGTATTACCATCAAATTTGCAATTTTTGGAACAATAAATCGAGATCATTGTTCTCACTTTAATTTATTAATGAGCATTATTTTTTTTAATTAACTTAAAATGGTAATTTCTCCACTCATCAAAATCATGTTAAAAAAGGATTTGTAATCATTGTTAAAAAGATAATTCATTGCTATAAAGAGAGTATAATTAAATTATAATTTACTCGGTCATTAAATCATTTCTCCAAATATATTTAATAATAAAATAAATAATTAAACCAATTATATATCAAATAAAATATTTACAACAACACAAAGTTAAAATCTAATATAGTTAGAAATACAAAATAATAATTTCATTACAAATGCATATTTTTTGTTATCATTCAATCCTAGCCTCTCCATCATTAAATCCCATTTGTTTGAGAACACAACCAATTTTCATCTCTTTATATGATGAATGTTTTAATTATTACATGAATTTTTCAATAATGATATTCATTTTCTTTCAATAGTGTGAAAAACCTCTCTCTTTTCTCTTTCTCTTTCTCTTTCTCTTTCCTTTTCTCTTTCTTGTTTATATTTCTCATATTTTTTTCTGTTTTTTTCTTTTATATTTTCTACTTTTCAAATCTAATGGTGAAGATTAAGTTAATTAAAATCAATGGTCTAGATCTAAATGTAAGGATAAACACTAAAATTATGAATTGTGTAAAGAGATATTTGTGGGGAAAAATTTAACTTGGTTCTGTCTCTATTGCCTTTATCCTCCTTTTTAGAGGGAGAAAAAATTGTCAAAACATTGTCTCCAAGACTTCGTTTCCATTACCAAACACATTTCCGTCCTGGTTATATCCGGTTTTTTTTGTTGGTCTGGAGACAGTAACCGGTACCTAAAGGTACTCCTTTTCCTTTCCTTTGTCTTCAATGCAAGATGAACTATTCTTCGTCAATTACCATCCAAATAGAGGCATATTTCTCCCTTGATACAGATATACCTAAATGCACATATAACTAAGTTTGTCCCACAGTTTAAGAAAGAACCCCTTGACTAGGTTATGCAATGTTTCTTTTAAGTTACTCCCATCAGTTGACATAGGGTAAAAAGAAAATTCAAGTTCCAAGAGGCAAGAGCTATTTAACAATTAACACACAACCCACGAAACCACTTAGTAGTTTTTACAACCCAAGGGCATATACCAATTTAAACAGCCATGAATTCAACAGAGAAAAGAAAAGGTAAAGGCAGATAAGCAAATGGGTCAAGGTTGAAAAACGAAAACCTGAAGAGAAACTGGCGATTGAGATTGGTAACCTCGATACGGTCCATATCAATGACCTCCAGATTCTTAAAACCTGATAAAGCTAAGTCCTTTAGCAACTCACAGCCCAAACCGCCTGCCCCAATTACCAATATTCTTGCATACTCTTGAAGATCATCTCTCAACTACAAGAATTAAACAAAACAAACAGTTAAGAATTATTGCGCACCACCTGTTTGTTAAATTCCCCGAGAAAAAAACAGCTTACTTGAGCACCGGGTTCGAAGGTGGGAGCTACGAGATTGCCGGGTCTGAGAAGCAGCTTGTCAAGGTCTCTTGATCGGCTCTGTTGGACTGTAGACTCTGCCATTGTCTTTCTAATCTAATTTCACTCTCTACGAGGTTGCAGTAGCAGAAGGTCGACGTAAGAAAATCAATCTTCTTTAAACTTTTAAGAGCTGGCTTGGGTGGGGGGCGTGAAGGCTAATGGCCTAGCTTGATTTTTACGCTTGACTTGGGCGCGTGGAGGTTCGATGAGCCTTGAATATAATTAATCACAGTTTTTGACATGGTGAATCCGCAACAGCACACGAAACAAAAACATTGTTATTAAACCATGGTTTAATGATAAAAATTTAAGAATAAAAGGTTTGTTTTTTTTATGATTTCATATTCGAACTTTATAATTATTCATATGATGGTCACTGGAGGTTTACATGGTTATTAACTTCAGAGTCCGTGAGATTAGTCGAGGTACGCGCAAGCTGATTCGAACACCCACGTTAAACTATAAAAAAACAAAAAACTTATTAGATTTAAAATAACAAAAACATAACATGAATGATAAAATTGAAAAAAGAAATTAACGTATCAGGTAAGACTTAAAAAAAGAGATTGGCTGAATTGCTCTGCACAGTCTACGGTGCAATAGTGTAGCGCCATAGTGGAAAAAAACAGTAAAATACATTTTCATTTTATTATTTCTTACTGGATAGATTCCTCGTGCTATATAACGGGTTAAGTTAAAAAACAATTAATGTAAAAAAAGTACTAAGCTGAAAAATAACAATTAAAATAATAATAATAAATAAACTAACAAAAAACCTAATTAAAAAAGAGATAAAAAAAAATTATACTTAAACCTATTCGGATTATCAAATAATTTAATGATAATCTAATAAAAGAAAAACCAAAAAAAAAAAACTTCAAAAAAAAATCAACTTAAAAAAAAATAAACCAAGAAAACTCAGGCAAACTTCTTAAACCCGGTTTAATCTTAAGAACTTGCAACTTGTTGAATTATGGACTAGGGTTCAATTAAAATGCTTAACCGTCAACCAAATTAATTTTGAAGGATAAAATAATTAAAAATATATTAATTAAAAAACTTGTAAAAGAAAAAAAAACAACAAAAAAAATGAGGATAAAATTTGAGATAAAAAGCAGCTGATGAGGATGAAATTTGAAAAAAAAAATATTTCCAAAGAAGATAAATGGCAATTAAAAAAATAGTAGTAAATTTGAAAGATTAAAAAATCATAGGGGATGAAATTAAAAAATATTTGTAATTTAAAGATTATTTATAGATTAAAAGATGTTAGGGGTGAAATAAAAAATAATTATAGAGGGTTAACTTAATAGAATTAAACCTAAAAAATAAGAAAACAAAACCTGAAAAGCAAGATTAAAAATAAGAAAAATAGGCTCAAAAAAAAAGGAAAAAACCAAGTAAAGTCGAACGAACCTTTTAAACCTAGTCTAATCTCTAAAACATGCAACTTGTGAAATCCCAGACCTGTGTTAAATCAAGGAACTTAACTTTCAGTAATTTTAATTTTGAAGGATGAAATCGCGTAAAAAATATTAATAAGAAAAACTTGCAAATAAAAAAAAATAGCAACAAAAAAAAATAGGGATAGAATTTGATAGGAAAAAAACCCAAGGAGGATAAAATTTGAAAAAAAAAATTATCCCAAAAAAATACATTGCAATAAAAGAATGATCAGATTTGAAAGATTTAAAAAATCATATGGGTGAAATTAAAAAAACATTTGTAATTTGATAGATTATTTATAGATTAAAAAATTAAAGAGGTGAAATAGAAAAAATAATTGTAGAAGGCTAACCCAATAGAAACAAAACACAATATATAACAAAACAAAACAAAACAAAAAAGATACAAAATAAGAAAACATTAGTTTAGAAAAAGAAAAAAAAACCAAGAAAACTCGGCGAACTTCTTAAATCTAGTCTAATCTCTAAAAGTCACAGCCCATGAAATCTTTGACCAGGATTTAATTAAGAAGCCTAACTCTCGACCAATTCAATTAAAACTAGTGAGGATAAAATTTAATAGAAAAAACCCAAGAAGGATACAATTTTAAAAAACAAATGATGTAAAATAAAATAAACAACAATTAAAAGAATGGAGACTAAATTTTAAAGATAAAAAAAAAATCATAAAGGGTGGGTGGAATTAAAAACACTTGTATGAACCGAGCAAAACCGGACAAATTTTCTAAACCTGGTCAAATTTTAAAAAATCACAACCCATGAAAACATGAATCTAGATCTAATTAAGAAGTTTATTGTGAGCTAATTTAAAAATATAAATTTTTAAAACTTGTCAAAGCAAAAAAAAAAATTGACAATCAAAAGAATATGGATTAAATTTGATAGAAAAAAAAAACAAAAAGAGGGTGAATTTGTAAAATAAAATCATTTGTGATTTAAAATAAGAACTTGTCAAGGCTAAAAAATTGATAATTAAAAAAAGAGGGGTTAAATTTGATAGGGAAAAAACAAAAGATGGTGAAATCGTAAAACAAAATCAATTGAAAAAATGATTCAAAGCATAAAAATAGCAATCAAAAGAATGAGGACCAAATTCAATAAATTATTCAAGATAAAAAAAATCATAATAAAAAAAAATAGATCAAATTTAAATAATTAACAAATTAAATGGTTGATCTTT
>Ga0307518_10000718_pt1 | contig 24892 bp, 13 predicted proteins | sample 25_EM_MG_FD_203889 | JGI IMG/M metagenome (GOLD analysis project Ga0307518, IMG submission 203889) | Populus trichocarpa ectomycorrhiza microbial communities from riparian zone in the Pacific Northwest, United States - 25_EM | ecosystem: Host-associated > Plants > Roots > Unclassified | place... | reverse complement strand
GTAGGTTTTCTAGCCTGTTTAAGGTTATGAAAACCTTATAGAAAGAAAGATTTTATTGATATTTTTTTTTTAAAAAAACTATAAATTTAGGGTTAAATACCCCTTACTCAACAAATATTTGTGTTTTGTTTTTGTTGTTATCTTTAACTTTGTCTACGTCACATAGCTTTCAATCATACAAGCTTCTTTAGTAGATATATACATTAGCCATGGGGCCATAACCATAACTAAAACCATAACAATTTGGCAATATATTTCGGTTTGTTTCTGTGGTGAAAAAATTATGTTTTAATTATTTTAATATTTAATATTAAAAATAAAATTTTAAAAATAAAAAATATTATTTTAATATGTTAAAAAAAATATTTCAAAAAACAACATTAACATACGCTACCTTATCAATCACCGGAGATTGAGTTTGGTTTTCATTGGACGAGAAGAAATTATGGGGGCGAAAGAAAGATCAATCTGTAATTCTGTTGGAAATCATGGTGGCATAGTTGGTAATTAACTGAAAGGACAGAACCTAATTATTACACTTAGATAATAATAGTAAAGGGCGTGCCCCTCTAATCTTTACATGTGTGTGTGTGTCCTGTCTTTGGTATATGCCACAGCTGAAAACTAGTAGAAATTAATTTCAAAAACACACATACAGGGAGAGAGACCCACATAGATTCGAGAAGGAAAAAAACAACTGAGAGACAGGCATGGGGTTTTTCTCTTTTCTCGGCAGAGTTCTCTTCGCTTCCCTCTTCATCCTCTCAGCTTGGCAAATGTACACCATCACTTCCTTTCTCTCTTTTAGATCTCTTTAATTTTATCTACTTCTTCGTTTCATTGTCGCTTGTTAAGAAGGATTCATGTGCTTTTTATCTGGGCCCCTTTCTCCCAGATCCGATGCTAGTTGTTCATGTCTTTATATTGCTGTTTTCGCTTATGGTTTTTTGTTTTTGTTAGATGTTCAACCCATTATGGAACTGGGTTCCAAACGTTTTAATTTTTTAACTTTATCGTCTCATTAGCAAAGAGAAAATGCCTAATGCCGTGAATCCTCTAGCTTCAGTGGAAAATTGCTTCTGCTGATGATTATTTGATCAATTATTTAGTCACATTTTTAGTATATTGACAAATGCACAAAGAAGCCCTTGTGCATTCTTGAAGTCTGATTTTACTGCTGAAATTGATCTTCATGGTGTCTTCTAAAACGAGCAATGTGATGTGTAACAATGCTTTATCATGTAATACCGTGTTCTGATTTTTTAATGTTTCAAAAAGCATGCCTAATGATTGGCAGCTTCTAAACTACCATTTTCTGTCGAGCTTCGTTATTTAGCTTGGGGGGTTTATGGTATTTTTTGAACTAAAAAGCTAGGTGATACTAGCTTCTGTGAACTTTGATGTTCTCTATGCTATCGGTAAACTAATGCTTGACTAAATCTATATAGTCATCAATTTGCAATGCTCTCGTACGGTTAACTGGGGTTGTTGAGCACTCGAGCAAAATGTTGCATGCTTCTGTATTGATGTTGTTTGTATATGCTTAGGTTCAACGAATTTGGCGAAGATGGTGGCCCTGCTGTGCCGGAATTGATTTCCAAGCTTGCTATTGTCAAGAAGCATATTTCCTCTCAATTGGGGGTAGTGGTCTCGGACATTGATGTAAGAAATTTTCCCCTTAACCTGTTGCTTCTGTAATTCTTGCATATTTTTTTTGGTGTCATTTCACTTTGTATGCTGCTCACTTTCTGATTCAGAGGTATTTTATGCAGCCTAGACATTTGGTAGCGGGCATGATTGTTCTAAAGGGTCTTGGAGGCTTTTTATTTGTATTTGGCAGCCCTTTTGGTGCTTATCTCCTGGTTAGATTTTCCTTTCCTTTGGGTCTTTATTTGATTGATCGCCTTTAGAATGTGATGAAGCATTACTTGGCTCTGCCCAGAAGCTGCTTCTGATTCATACAGTCATCATCAAAGTAAATATTTCAGTATTTCTATTTTGCTTCAGCTTACCTACTTGGCGCTTTCCTCCCCAATTCTGTACAACTTCTATGACTACGATCGGGATGAGTCCAAGTACTTTGTTCTCTTAAATGAATTTTTGCAGGTTTGTCTTAACATGACCTTTTGATGTTGTTTAGCTCCCCTTTTCTCTTGTTCTTCTATTTTGCATTTATGCTGGGAAACCACCTTTATTTTTGGGTTGGTGATGTTTTTGCAGAGCGTTGCACTTTTTGGTGCATTGCTTTTCTTCATAGGGATGAAGAACTTGGTTCCAAATAGACAGCTCAAGAAGAAGACTCCCAAGGCAAAAGTGGGCTAGGCATAACGAAGAAGCAAACTTTAAAGATTGGATGATTGTTGTAGGTGCTGAAAATTTTCAGGGTGTCGAGTGGCTGCACATATCATATATCTATGGATGTTTCCGAAGCTCTATCTATATGATACCCAAATTTGTTAGTTCTTTTGTTGTTTGGCTCGATATACTTTCCATTTTATGTAATGAAATTTATTTATCATCTGTTAAGCTAGAATATGGCTATGATTTTCGCGAATTTATGAATGGTTGGTCATGGATTAATATTTTTTAAGCCTCAGTTACCCAGTTAGACGAGTAATTTTACTAAACCAGAAAAGTATTCTGTTCATTTAATTTTTGGGGCCAGACGATTATCAATACGTTCACCTCCAAAAATTATCTCTTGGTTACTGACCCGGCATTTTCCATTGTGTTCTCACTCCTCTGTTGTTCGAAACCATTCCAAGCAATGTCCCAAGTTAACAATTAATTAACTTCTAGTACTAAACATGGATTAAAATTTAATTGGGTTAAATTTAGAGTTTGTTTGTTTTTGTGTTTTAGAAATGTTTTTGAAAAAAATATTTTTTTTATTTTAAATTAAATTTTTTAATGTTTTCTGATCGTTTTGATACAGTAATATTAAAAAAAATAAAATTTTTAAAAATATTAAAATAATATTTTTATAAATAACTTTTTTTTTTAAAGAACTGCTGTGCTCTTAAACATTGAAACAAGTATATTTTATTTACTGTTCTTAATACTTTGGAAAATTTATTAAGTTCTTTTAAATATACTATAAAGGTGTATTTTTTAGATGGATTTAGTTTTGGTTTATGTTGTCTCAAAAATATTTTTATATTGTCAAACAAAAGAAATCAATGCCCTTTATGTAAAAAATGTTTTTTTTCTAACAATGAAAAAAATAAAATTCAGAATGTTGCAATAACTTTGCAAGAGTTAGCAATTGACGTGTCGTTCAAAAATGATAGATAGCTGATGGTACACTAGTTAGTTCTCCCTCGTAGAAAAATCGCTCGCTCCAGTAATAAAGAAACGTTTTTTGACAAAACGCCGAAGACGACTGTAAATAGAAGGAAGAAACGCAGACGAAGTGGAGTGAGCACAGCCAGTTTAAAACAAGTCTCTCCTGCTGCTCTCCTCTTCTTCACAGAAATGGTAAAAGCGCCAACAATTCTCTTTTCGTTTTTTTAAATCAAGTCAAACTGTTAAGCATTTTTTTTTGTTTAATGACAGGATTACTTGAAGACGGTAATCCCTTCACAGCTCGTCTCCGACCGAGGATCCAATTTAGTAGTCATCAATCCAGGTGCTCCACTTTAGAACCCTAGAAAATCAAATCATCATCCATTATAGCAAGTAAATAAAACCGATTTTTAATTTTGTTAATTGTAATTGGTTTAGGCTCTGCAAATATCCGAATAGGATTAGCTACACAAGATGCACCGTTAAATATTCCTCACTGCATTGCTCGTTATACTAATCAAATTCCCAAATTCAAAGTCCAAGATCAGGTCAGTTCTTACTTACCACTTTTCTACCTTTTTACAGCTTTACTTTGTTTTGTTGTTAAATTTTTTTCGCTTTTAGATGCTGAATTCGCAGATTACAACAGTACAGCATATGGAACGCGAGAAGGCATATGATATAGTGAGTTAACTCCGTGCTATTCGCATTTTTTGTCTCTACGTTTGCCGAGGAACAGTGTAAGACTTGATTTTTTTTTCCTTCCTTTTTTCTTGAAGATAGCATCGTTATTGAAAATACCTTTTCTGGATGAAGAGGTTGCCCACAATTCTTTCCCACGCAAGGTACCTACTACTAATCCATTCAGCCTAATTTAGTCTCTGTCATGGTGGTCTGTAGATCAATATCGGTTTTCTGGTGTTATTATTCTTATAATCTCCACTTTGGAAGAATTGCTGCTTCTCTATTAACTGGTTTAGAAGGCTTTGACAACTGTGGCACTGTCTCTGGAGTTCTCTTTTCGCAATCCTGCTTTTTTGTGGTTATATATGTGATTCTTAGGGTTTCAACCGGAGTTTTCAAAAATTTTGATTTTTTTTTTGCTTCAAATTATTTCTTTTTTGGTGTTTTTCGATCGTTTTGATGTGTTGATGTCAAAAATAAATTTAAAAAAATGAAAAAAATATTATTTTGAGAAAAACATTTTGAAAAGCAACCGTTATCACTATCCCAAACACCCTATTAAAGTGAGTATAAAATATATAGTTTAGAGGGACAAGGGGCTATAGACATGCAGCTCAGTTAATGGTTAGAAATTGCTTATGGAATTATACTAATCAACTCATACTGCAGATAGGACGTGCTGATGGATACAATCCACAGAGTGGCAGGGGTGTGGCTTTCCAATGGGCTAATGTATATGAGCAGGACACTAATTCCTCTTTGGCTTTAGGTAATAGAATGAATGTTGTTCTCTCTAATATACATGATAGTTACGACAAACTGAATTACCTTTTGTACTAGTTATGATGTTTCCATCTTTAAAACTTTCAAAACCTTTTGGTGGGCATCTTGTTTGACCTGGAAAGTGTATGACATACCATCTCTAATTACTTCAGAAGTCATGATGGAATCTTGGTACAGTTTACCATTATTGCTCATTTAATATTATTAATTACATTTGACTTGGATTAATTTAGCACTGGTGGGGCCAGATTACATGAAGATGGAGTCTGTTATCTTTAAATATATGCTATGAAAAAAATGGTACCAAGGCAATGAAAAATCCAGAATCTGATGTTTCGAAGGGCCAGATGTAACATTTTCATTTTGGGGTGGCCATCACATGGGAACTTATTTGGTAGCCCCCCACCCCCAATTCATCCGTGCCAATGGTTTACCATCCCTATGCAGGGTCAAAAGACTACGTCAAATTGTTTTGGATAGATAGTAGATTTTATTGATGGATTATTTTATTTTGCTTTGTGGTTTTGACTTCAGATAAGAGATCCTTGGCACATTTCATAGTGATTCCTTTGCATAGGTTGCTCTTGATTGATAGACTGCATTTTTATGGTGTTGTCTGTGCTTATTGTCTGGCATTAAATAATATATGTTGGCTGTGTGATCTTTATGGTTACACTGTTTTTTAAATATAAAGCTTGAAGGATCAATTACTTTCTCATTCAAGTGATGGTTCTTATTTACCTGTTGTATTTTGTGTATTCTGAGTTTCTGACTACTCTTGATTTTTGTGCCACATCTGATAAAAAATTAAGTTCGCAGGCATTAAGGCTTTTAGCTTTCCTATTAATTAGTTTCAAGTGAATTTGTGTCTAGATCCTAATACGTGCAAATTGTTTGTGCAGGATCATCAAAAAATGAAGGTACAAGTGGCGAGTATGTGAAGAAACATGAAGGCACTGATGCTGAGGGGATTAGTTCAGGGGAACGCAAATTCAGAGGACACATTTTTGGTGAAGAAGCGCTTAGAATCTCCCCAACAGAGCCATACTGCTTAAGCCGTCCTATTCGCAGAGGTCATTTCAACATCTCACAACATTATCCTTTGCAGCAGGTTTCGTCCTTGCATTAATTATCTTACAAACATGATTTCATTTGTATGTGCCCTTTTCAGCTGAAGGAGAAAAACAATACCACTTTTCCTCTTTGGAAAGTGCTATTATGTACTGCAACCTTGTGTGTCTGTTGTTGATGTGGACCCAGCTTAACATTTTTGCATTATTTTCCAACAGTTTTAGCATATCCATAATATAAGAAACCATGCTCTAGTTATTTACTGGTATTTTCTTATTTCTATTGCTTAGGTGCTTGAGGACATACATGCTATTTGGGATTGGATATTGATAGAGAAACTGCATATCCCTCACTCGGAAAGAAACATGTATTCTGCGATCCTTGTTTTGCCAGAAACATTTGATAATCGCGGTAATGATATCTTGGTAGTTTTTTTTTATATAGCTTATGATAACTTCAGAGGAAAAATCTAGTCGTTATTCTCATGTTGGTCCCATGGATGAAATGAAACATGTTAACAATGTGCACTTACTATGAATGATCAACCATGGTTGAAGCAAGACCCTATCATGTTTGTTAATCAAATTAGTGTTGATGTAGCCCTACTCTATCAAGAGTCCAGGTAGCATGGCTAGTTGAATAATGTTTTTAAATCACCCCAAACTCCAAGGTAAAAGAACAGTTTAGACTCTAAAGTAAGCTCATTTCATAAAGTGCTGTCAAAGTGCATAAAGCTGCAGGCATTAATTTTCTTTTTTTCATTTTCCTCAAAAATTTTATCAGGACACAATCTATGACCTTTTCACCATGCTTTTCAAAGTATCAGTTAGTCAATCACTCATATTCTCTGCTTTGGGGTTCTTTGTGAAGTTGCACCACGTGCTAACTTTTGGGTGGAGTTTGGTACGAGGTTAAAAAATGAGGATGAGTTATTACAAGAGTAATTTTTAAGGGTGTAAAATTTAGTTTTAAGGAGTTTTGGTATGTTTATGAATTGAAGGTGAATTGCTAGTGGAAAAAGAGAGAAATTAAATTATTAGTAATGACTGGTGAGAGAGACATAAAAAATTATTAGGTGTGTATTTTGAGATCAAAAGGCACAAGAGAGAGTAAAAACCAAATAATATTGCTTGGAGGGCAAAATATACCTTCCAAAAACACCAATTTGGGGGTACTTAGTATCCCCTCAATAATTAAATCCCTTCCAAAAATTGAATCAAGCATGCTTAAATGGCACAGGGGTAATTCTTAACTCCCATTACCGTTTTAGCAAACATACCCTTAAGGTAATAGGTGATTTTACTGAATTGTATTTATTTCTTTTGGGAATAGTTGATTCACATTTAAAATTGTGCACTTTACTTTTATTAGGCATGTGCTTGCATATTTCTGCTATATGCCTTGGGCTAGTGAGCCCCTTTGCATTCGTGTTTGCCTGGGCTGTTAATATCACTGGCTTGAAGTCTATTTCAGATGTTCTGTCATTTTGTTGTGCTAGTGTAGCCAAAATGCGAGTTTCCTTTATTTTCATGCACTTGCATGTTTTCTTGGCCTGGATCTGCTTTTCCCTACTCTCTTTTTTTCACTGGCCATTCTATGGCCAATTAGTGCAACTGGGTCAACGCAAAAAAGAAAACATTTGGAAGCTCTACCTTGCATACCTGGTTTTTCTCAGCTCCTTTCCTTCTACGACACACTGGTCTTGATTTCTTTCTTTTTTTCCTTTTCCTTTTCCTTTTCTTTTTCTGTTTGTCCTATTGGTGCATTAACTGCTTCATGGATGCTTGTGCTTCTCCAGTTCTCCTATAAGGTCACATCTTCACATTTGGTTTAGCAGGGAATAGAACTTGGATAACTCTAATAATGTCCTGTTGTTACATGTCATGAACAGAAATAAAGGAAATGCTGTCTATAGCATTACGAGACTTGCGCTTTAGCTCTGCAGTAGTACACCAGGTCAGAGACTTCTTTTGTTTTTTTTTTTGAAAAAAATAATTTTACCTGGTGATATTTTAATATATGGTTCCAGCATCAGATTTTAGTTTGTGGTGGCGAAGCTTGATATACATCAATCAATTTATTGTTCATATGTTGTTTGAATGTTGGAGTTGGAGACAGTTATGCTAGGCACAGTAGAAATTGTTTTCGAAGGGGATTCTATTGGTGTGGATAGATCTGTAACAATGAAGTAGTGTGGCATGAGGAAGGTTTGGAGGTCATAGATGAGTGAGAAAGATTTTGGTTCTTTTCTTTTTTGGTTTCAGAAAAATATTTCCCCCCTTATTTTTTGTGCAACTGAAAATTGTAATTGCCAACTTTAAATTGCGACACTCTTCATAAAGTATTCCATTAATTTATATTTTTAACATTTGATATTCTCTTGTTTACAAGGTTAATGATAATTTGGTAAAGATGAAGGGATGTAAAGAACAAATTAAAACAGGAAGGGGGTCATTTTAATTCGGTTATAATTGGAGGACATTCTGTCTGTCCAATTAAAATTTTGTTTACTTCAGGTTTTGATTTGAAAATATTTGTTAATTACCTACTTGATTACTTCAATTTAAGGCATTGCCAAACATACTCATCAACAAATATACTCAAAATCTCAAACATGTGAATTTACTTGACTACTTTCATACTTAGTTGATTGTTGACTAAAATTTGGATAAATTACTATAAGTTATAGTTGAAAAGAAAATCAATGATATCAATTTAAGATCTAGGTCATATTTCAGCATCCAACTTCTTACTTCAGACCCACCATGCCAGTGCCTTTACCTACCATTCTTTTAGCTTGGTTTACATATCTATTGTTTTTTTCCCAGTTTCAATCAGTTCCTTATTATTTTGAAAGCAGCAAATTAAACTGTGCATTCCGTTTGAGATGGTGCAATAAAGAGCACTTACAATTTCGTTAAATTTGTTGGTTGCTATCGGTAGTCTTCTTTATTGATTTGCTTTTCCACATTGACACTGTTATGGTATACACTCCTATATGATGATTTATTCTGAAATGATTGTTGCAGGAAGGTCTTGCTGCAGTTTTTGGGAATGGGTTATCGACAGCATGCATTGTTAATATGGGTGCTCAGGTGACATCTGTTGTTTGTGTTGAGGTAACTGCAATTTTATTCTTAAATTTAGCTTCATAAACATCCAGGCTATGCTGTCCAAATATACCCCGTTTGCTCAATGGTTCACTGGTCAATTACACTGCTGCCCTCTGTTAGAAGGGAGACTGCAGTTTTGAACTCCCATTGGGGTGGGCGCAATGAAGGGAATACTTTCTCAATGATCAAGGGAAAAAAAATGCTTTATTGTCAACACAGTAGTGAGTTTGGGTGATGAAAAATCTCCTGTGTAAATATAAACAAAAAATGTTTTGAATTCAAATATTTTCTTTTGTTACTATTTTTACCACTATAAAGAACATTTTGGACTCTGTTGCCACCACCCCATCGTTGTCATCATGCTACCCCAACTATTATGAGGTGTTGCTACTCTCTATACCTTTCTCACCTTCTTCGAATCAACATTGGCTCCCTGGTTGCACTACTATTGATCTGCCTCATTCAGTATTTTACTGGTTTTAGAATCACCAATTATTCCATCTTTATCTTAAAAACTTCTGATGCCACCTTGACCACTTCAGTATCTTTGTTGCTTCTTCAAGCATTGTCATTGCACCTCCATGTTGCTCTCATCCCACTAGAAGTACTTGTCTTTTTTGGTGTGTAGTTGCAAGGAAGCAAATAACTGCTTGTCATGTGGCTTTGCCCCTCCTCCCCTAAACTGAGATTCTTTTTCATTCTTTTTAGTTTTACCTAACAGTGTCATTTGGTCAATGCTTACAATGTTATATCAAGGCCATGTCACTGTGATAACTAACTACTTTCAACTTGGGTTTTCAGGATGGTGTGGCTCTACCTAGTACAGAAAAGACTTTGCCTTTTGGTGGAGAGGTGTGGATTTTGGTTTCATCCTTCAGCTCCCTACTGAACACTGAACTTGTTAAAAGCTTCAGTCAGTGAATATCTCTTACTTGAGTTTGTGTGATGTACATGCATACTTAATGTCCCTTAAGCTGTCCTGACAAGTCTAGCTTTCGGCTTCATATATTATACAATGCGCATTTGTTGTTGTTGGCTGAACTTTTTTGTAATTTTTTTTACAGAAGATAAAACTGACCTTCTGATTGAGAACCCTTGTGATGAAATAACTTGTGGGATAATCAGCCTGACCAGATTTTAAGCTACCCATGCCAGGGTTAAAAGCTGGATTAGGGTGTGTTCAGGGATTGATGTCTAAAAACCATGGTTACCAAACATCCACTCGGGATCCCAAATTTTCTTTCTAGCTTGCCACACTTTAAGTTACCAACATCTGGATGGGATTCCGGGCGTGCTTTTTATCTCAAACTGGCTTTTTGTCAACTCTACCACAATCCCAAAAGACATACCTAGTAAGGGGGATTTTAGATTGGGAGAGTGGTAACTATGAGGCCACCACCTTAATGATGCATACTGTTCCGCAATCTGCTGCAACTTCAATGATCAGCATAACTTGTTCCACTTTAATTTTTAGTAGAAATCTACCAATTCTGATGATCTTAGGTTTCCTTATGCTCTCTTCATTTTCCACGCCATTGTTCCTGCCAGCAGGGTGATGGTTACTTGCTTCAGAGTCTTTCCAAAAAATGATATTACCATCCCATGGTGATATAAACGTTAACTCTAGGGGAAAAAAGAAGAAGAGACAAGGATGATGATATCCCTATGGAACACAAATGGGTGATTTAGTATTTATCCACTCTCATACCTTCAATGTTGAGAGCCAATTAAAAAGCAGGGCACATGTTTAGATTGTGTTGGTCATGCTTCATGTCTTATGCTTTCTGACTCAGTATTTCTAGTTTCTTGGTTTTAGGGAAATTTCATATAACAAAATTCAAATGCACTCTGGGACAATCTGCATCAACGTGATGCTTGAATGATTATCCTTTGAACTGATGGTGTTTTAAATGTCACTTGCTGTTTAGCTTCTGTAAATACTATATGTAGAATATATCTGCCTCATATTCTAGTCAAAGTTTATTTCATTGTGAATCAACTTTTCATCAGGATATATCAAGATGCCTTCTGTGGACTCAGAGGCATCATCAGACATGGCCCCAGGTTCGGACTGACATGTTGACAAAGCCTATAGATTTGTTGATGCTTAACCGTCTTAAAGAGTCCTATTGTAAAATAAAGGTCAGTTTATTTTTCTGTAATTTTTCAGTTTATTGTCATGCATCAGCTACGCTGCCAGTTTCTTCCATTTTTTTAGCACACAAGTGTGCTTCCGCTTATTACAGAATCAGATTCGAGCTGATTTATAAAGTCAGTCTCTGGTGGTGATTGATTTCATTCTTGAATAAACCATGTTTTATATGTCATTTGTTACACCAAGGAATTTTGTCAGAGTTTTTTACACTTTAACTACAGAAAAAGGAAAATCAAAATCCTGATAATGATCTGTTATCTAGTTCCAAGAAACCTGTAACCATCTGGATCTTCAAAGTCGATATTTTTCACTCAAGTCTATTGCATTATTTTGTTGATCATCTTAAAATGCCATGAGAACTTAAGATTTCAGACACGAATGATGATTACATACCTCTATATTATGCCTTTCTTTTCAGGTTTATATGTAGAGTTCATGTTCCTATTTAACATGCTTGATTTTCCTTGAATTATATGCTGTTGACAATCACTGATGTTATATTTCTTGATGGACAGAAGTCCAACTGTGAAATAATTTTGTTGGTTGTGCCTTTTTTCTGCTAAAATAGTTTTACTGATGCTTCTTTTAATAGCATCCTCAATCATGTACTTCTTTGAAAATTTTGTGTACAATATCATCTGGTATTTAGTTTCCTTTGGTAGTTTGCTATTACTTCTGTTCTATTCAGCATGCATGAGCTGCCAAACACAGTCCTGGGAGGACTGATCCCCTAACCTTAGTTTATTATAAACCGAATCAGACACTCTTAAGACTTCAAAAGTGGTCCAGATACCCCGTCAACAAGGCATTGCTACTGTAAGACTTTCTTTTTTTTATCATTTTGTTGCCTCTGCAATTTACTTCCCTGTGTACAGGAGGGGGAGCTTGATGCTGTTACTGTAGTTCATTCTTATGAGGATGGCATGCCTGCTGGATCTCACAAAACTCGACTAACTGCTCTTAATGTATGTTTTCTATTGTCAAAATTTTCTGAGATTCATCCTCTTCCTTAAGGATGTCTAGCTGAATAAAGTTATAATCTTGATTATTCTCATGAACAGGTGCCTCCCATGGGTCTGTTCTACCCCACACTTTTGGTTCCAGATATATATCCTCCACCACCTCGTTCTTGGTAGGATATATTTCGAGTTTTCTTGTTTTGCACTAGCTGTCATACCTTGCCTGATTTAAACAATTGCACTGAATTACTGGTTTTTTCTGACCATGACGCTGAGCATCATCAGGTTCCATGACTATGAGAATATGCTCGAAGATACATTGCATTTAGAATATCCTAGAAGGCCTGACATGTCAGATGGTTTATTTCCTGGCATTAATGTTGGATATCCTATGTGGGAGAGCTATCCGATTTTTCCTTCTAAGCCTAAGAAAGAAGAGAAGGTTGGCCTTGCTGAAGCTATCACTAGTAGCATTCTTTCCACTGGTAAGATTCATGTACAATTATTATACTTGCCTTAATTGAACTGTAATTTGATATTAACATAACTTGGTGCTCTATGGACAGGTCGTATAGACCTCCAAAGAAAGTTGTTTTGCAGTATACAATTGGTGAGTTTTGGCAGCAAGATTTACTGTACGAGATCGTACTCTTTATTTCTTGTTGCCTGGATGATTGACATAGTTTTTCTCTCTGTTGTCCTCTAGATTGGTGGAGAGGCTTTGACAGCTGGTTTTATTCCTGCTGTGGAGGAAAGGTTGGTTCCTTTTTTATTTTAATAGTAAAGCACATAATTTTGCCGTTGCTACCATGAGTACAATCCTTGTCTGTTATGATGAACCCTGTTTAAGATGCTTTCAAGTATGTGCAATATATTTAGTTAGCAATTGGAAAACCATAAAACAGCCATCAATGGATCATGATCTGGTGCGGGAAGACACCAGTGCAAACCTGTATTTTTTACAATCTTTCTCAGGCAAAGTTAAGGCACTTGTCAGATAAAAAGAAATAGTACTGAACCAACTTGACTCTTCTTTTCAAGGGGATAGATTATTTACCATCCCACTTATACCTGTTAACGTTCTTCTCAAGAGAGGAAGACTTTCAGCATTTCAGTTCAGAGAATATACTAACTCAACCAGGTGGATGAAGCTCTCGCTTCATTGTTCAAGAGGATTGCCTCACCTCCAACCTTTTTAGTCCTTGTCTGTTATGAGTCTTCTGACCATCTCAACCCAACTTAACTAAGACTTCAATCTCAAACTAGTTGGTGTCAGCTGCATGGATCTGTCTTCTCCATTTATTTACAGAAATTTAGTAGAATACAAAAAATATGTACGAAGTCAAGTGCTGAAGCTTTAGAATGTGCTTGTTTCGAAAAAGTTTCAATGAGGAGTCAATTAAATTCTGCTTAATTACAGCATTGTTTCAGTTCCTATAAAATGATGGTAGCTTCTTGATAATTTTATCTACTCAATTCATGTTCATCTTTCTTGTTGCAGAGTTTTACATGCAATTCCCTCAAATGAAGCAATTGATACTGTTGAGGTTAGCTTACAGATCTATTTTCTTCATGTTTATGACTAGTCTTTTCTGTCTTTGATTTCCTTGTTCATATCTATATTATATAATTATATACTTAAAATATCATGGCCTTTACTAGATGCAGAATTCATCAGATAACAATAGTGAATTATTTATTTAGTTGTCTTACAAGTATGACAATGTCCTGCTTAGAGTCTTGTTCTACTTATTAACTAGTCGGTGACCATTGCGCCTTTTTTATTTAGTTTTTATTATGATTATTATTTTTACAATATTGTTCAAATCGGAGGAAATACTCTTGAGATTTTTACCACTGACATCACTGGGGACTACATCAAATGAGGTTGTTGTGTTTGCTATCGATGAAGTCTTTAATTTGACATGTCTTTTTATATACGATAACTAATATTAAACTTCAAGTGGAACTGGCCATCATTGCTTATTGTATCATTTGATGAATTTAAATATGAAATATAAATTTTTTCACATATTTACCCTTTTAAACATACTAGTTCGACATAATTAATTATTTATAGAGTTATTTATTAAAAAAATGAAAATTCTTGATGCTTATTTGATTTAATTTCTTAATTATTTTCAAGTTTTGAAAACTATAATATAAAATGCATGATTATATGTGGCATCAATTGATGAATCTAAATCCTGAATAGAAATTAATTCACAAACTTGTTCACACATCTACCCGCCTAAACATATTTATTCAACATAATTAAAAATATTTATAGAATTATGGAATAGTAAAAATCATATCTTACAATAAAATTAAAATTCTCGATTTGAATTTTTAATTACTCCTTTAAAAAGCAAAATATAAATTGTATGACTTGATTTCTTTTTTCTTTTTAAGAAAGGACTCGATTAAAAATTAAAAATTAATAAGGGTGTAAATGATATATAATTCAAATCTTATACCATTGTAAACTTTTAAATAACTTAGAGACAATTACTTTTTTTTTGTTTGCTCTTAAACCTTAAATAAAATCAATTTAATTAATGATTCAAAGTTTTTAGATTACAACTAGTTATTTCACTTGTGCTTCGCCGCGGGTCAGATAATTTTTTTTGGCAAAAACAAAATACAATCTTTTCAAATGTTTTTTTTTTAAAATGAAATTCTAATTATAAATCAAAACGACTATACATGCATTCAACTCACCTCTATTTGTGTCGATAAATACAAAAACAAAGTGTTAATGTGTCTATTCAACTCGCCTCGCTGCAGGTCGAATAATTTTTTTTTTCTAACGCCAAAGAATTAATGTGTGGGTGTTATTAGCATGTTTTTTGATATAGAATAAAAAATATAACCATGAATCAAAAAATCAATGCTTACATATAATAAAATATAGTAAAGGTTATATGCGTTAGTAAAAACATGTAAGATTTAAAGCTAATTTTTTAAATAGTAGAAAGGAACAATGTTGCAATTGCTACAGTGAAACATCATTTCTTTAGTCTTTGTATAATATTTTTTTTCAAAACAAATAAAAAAATTACAAAAGAATAAAGATAAAAATAAAAAGAATGGTATAAACAGGTCAAGTGTAGAGTGATAAATATTCAAAGCAAATAATATTTTTTTTCAAAAAAGAAAGTGTAAAGAAAAAAAAGGAAAAACTAAAAAAATATTGCAAAAAATAAAGAAAAAAAAATGGTGATAAATAGGTCAAGTGTAAAATGATAAAAATGCTTAATATAAAGAGAAAAATATATAAGAAAAACTTGTTTTCTAAAAAAAATAACCCTAAAAATTATAATTTTGCCACACGCTACAGCATCATTATAGTAAAAACAATTGATAAAAATTACAATTATGTCATGTGTACATGAACCATCATTTCCTTTTAGTATATTTATAATTTATCATCTTTTCTTTCTTCAAACTTGGTACCTATTTTTTTTTTAATTCTTTTCTTTCTTATGTTCACATGTGGTAAGAGTGACCGTTTATGTTTTAACTTTTTTTAAATGGATTGTGAAATATTATTGGTTAGCATTTGAGTCTACTAACACGTAAGCAAACTACATGTCTTAATTATTCTATAAGTCATTGTCTTATGCTCAAAATACATTTTATATTATATTTATTCAATCCAAAAATTTCTACTCATCAATTGATATTGGTTTAGATGAATTAAGAAACAGGAAAATTATTGTAATTGTAAGAAAAAAAATATTTTAGGATATGTGCATCTAATATATTCAATATTTCCAATCCATATTCAATTTAAAGAAATATTGCAAAATTATATTACATGATTTCATAATTTTGTTAGCAAGTGGTTTAATTGAAAAACAATAAGGATGTAAATCGAATATTATATTGTTATAAACTTTTAAATAATTTAAGGGGTTTTGATAAGGATTTGTTATAGTATGGAGACAATTTCCTTGCCTTTTTTTCTAGTTTTACTTCATAAAGAATATTCAATATACCACTTAAATTAAAGCTTATAACTTGAATTTTTACTTGGTTTAAATGCAAATAATAAAAAACAACAACTATATTGTAAGGAATCTTGATCTAAAGTTTTTTATTTAAAAAATCTCTTATTTTCTCTCCTCCAAGCTTCATTAATGTGTTATATAGACATATTACGTAAGGCATAAGGGACTCATCTTATTTTATAATTTTCACATGGGGTATTATATGATTAGTTAATAACTGATTCCCTTGCATGCACGACAATGAAATTTCAGCATGGTGAATTGTTATGTTTTACTATTATATATAGATAGATTGCTGTTTCAGATCTTGATATTATCCAACTTTCATGGTTATTAAATAGGTTCTACAGTCGAGAACAAATCCAACTTTTGTGTCTTGGAAAGGCGGAGCAGTAAGTCAACTATTCACTATTGTATTTTTTCTTTCTCCTTCATGCTTGTGGTTGGTTTTTGTGTGGTCAAATTTGAATTATATCAATTTTAGTTAGAATATTGATAACTTGATTTATTCCTCGTGTCATTTGCACAAATTGTTATTCGCAGATCCTTGGAGTTCTTGATTTTGGTCGTGATGCTTGGATTTATAGGGAGGACTGGATTCGGAATGGGATCCACGTTCAAAGTGGCAGAAAATACAAGGACTCGTACTATCTTCAAGCTCAAGCAACATGCTATATAAATTCTTAGAAGGTGACAGGAAGTGTGCTCTGATTTAGAGCTAGCAACTTCTGCTGAAACAAATTCTAATTTGATGAGAGCATTTAAAGTTTCCGAGCTCCCACTGTTGAGTTCTTTTTTTTTCTATTTTTTTTTTTGTGTGGGGGGCGCAGAAATGATAATTGAGAAGGCCGTTTATTTTAAGAAGGTTGGACACATCTATGTGTACAGATGTTAGTGCCAGTTGCGCTTTTCATTAGCATATGCTTGGGGTGCAGCATGAAAATTCTCGACTTAATTGAGGTTAGCTGCCAAAACACCATCTGCCGAGTGAAACTGCATTTTTTTTTCCCTATCAGTTTTCCAAACGGCATGGCAGTTTTAGACCGGGAGAGTGGGGTTTTGTAGCAAATGACGTTAAAACTGATGGGTGTGCTCGGGGAGTTAGAAACTTTGAATGAGCCCCTTTCCAGTCCATGATCCTATTGAGCTTCTGACGCTGTTTTCGAGTCAATGATATTGGAACTTTGACACTGTTGTGGGCTCGATGTAGACGATGCACTTCTAAAATTGTTTGGATAAAAAATGTGATCTCGGTTAATGAACAAGCTAGCTCAGAATAAACTCCTTTACTGTTGAATAAAAACTACTCACTGAACACTTGTTTTTTAGCTATTTGTATATTTTGTAAGATTTAGGAGTAAAAAATCATCAATTCTGTTTTAGATTAAAATAATAAATTCTATGTAATTTAGAACTCGAGATCCAAATAACTAATGAGAAAGAAACAGAAAATCCCGAAGCTGTTGGTAGTTGAAGGAAACCATCATAAAAATTGTTACATAGATGTACAAGCTGACAGCTTGAAAGCTCTGTTCTAAAGGTGAAGCAGTCTACTTCATTGTCCGAACCGAACCGAACTGATATCTCATCCGAGAGTGTTTAGGATACCATGTTTTTTAAATTTTTAAACTTTTATTTTATGATTTCAAATTATTTTAATATAATAATATCAGAAATAATTTTTAAACAGTAAAAAATATTTTAAACCGTCGCAATTCTAAACAAACTCTTCAAAACAAACCCTGAAACGCACTCTAATAAGCAGTTAACTCTAGCAACAACAATTAATTTGCAGAAACACGATCATTATTTATTGAATTCTCTTTTTAGTAACAATACATGATAGAAAATTCTGATCTCTGGGGGTCAATGAAAGCATTCACAACTCATTGCAAACTTTAATTTAAGACCTCATTAACAATTAAAACATTATTACTACCACTACCCTTTCAATCTTTTAGGGATTTTCTTTGTCAGAGTTTAGCAATTATTGCATGGTCCAATCCAAGCACGCCACATAACTCTGGATACAAACTCTTCCTTATCTCCTTGTAAATCTCGCCAAGCCATTTTCTCGACGCCAACTGTTCCCCCAGGCGCATCGTAGCCTCACTCAACCTCTCCTCGTTGTCGTGTGCCGCCTCCACAACCCCCCTCCTCACCGCCTCGTCTCCCTTAACCTTGGCTCCTCTCAACAACACATCGCGTAGAACCGAAGGCGATCCCACCTTGGCCCTGAAAAGGGCCGTGAAGTAATCAGGGAACGTAAGCCCAATATCAACCTCGCTCATGTACAGTACACCTCTATCTCTCTTCATGTGGATATAGTCATGACTCAGAGCCAGGATCAGCCCCGCGGCGGCTGCGTGGCCGTTGACTGCCGCGATGGTTGGCATAGGGAGAGAGATTAGCTCGGCCACCACCGGCTTGAGAAGTTCCACCATGTGGTGGAGACGCTCGGTTGCTTTGGGCTTGGAGCTGGCGGCTTGAGCCCAGGCTAGATCGAAGCCGTTGGAGAAGAACTTGCCCCGCGATGTTGTAATGAGAACCGAGCCGTTAGTGGCTTGCGATTTGGCTTGGCGAAGAGCGGAGAGGATGGAGTCGATAAGAGTGGGGTTTAAACGGTGCTCATCGGCGCCGGTTAATGTTAAAATGAAGATGTTGGTGCCGGTTTTCTCTAATGTGCACATGGTGAGTGATGGTTAAGAAATTGATATCGTATATTGTTTGGGGAGGAAATTTGGTTATTATAGAAATCGGAAAAAAAAAAAAAAACCCGACAAAAAAGGAGTAGTTAGGGATGTTGATGTTGATGTTGATGTTTTTTTTTTTTTAATCAAGGGCGTGAGGGAAGGAAAGCTCATGGAAAATTTTGGATTCATTTTAGCTGTATTTTAAAAATAATTTAGATGATTGAAAAAAAAAAATAATTTGATTTAAAAAAAATTTTAGATAATATATTTTATTTTAATATTGTGATAATGACATATTAAATTGATTATAGTTTCAAGGTTTTATCCATTAAATTTATAACTTGAGTCAAGGAGTACTTTAAATTTAATAAATTTTTTATAAAAAATTTTTTTATTTAATTATATGATAAAAACATAAATACTTGTATAATTAAGTATCAAATAATCAACACTCTTAGTTTCTTTTAAGTGGACGACAAGTGTTCTATAATCAAATATGCTATGTTTTTAAAATCTAACCATCATTATAGTGGTCGGAAAATCAGAAAAACAAAATAATCTAAAAATTTATTTTACAACTTATTTTAACAACAAAACATATAATAAATGCTTTTCAAATCTCCATAAACAATTTACCAAACCAAAACACTTCAAAATTGTTAAAAAAAAAAATAAATTGAATCAAAATAAAACAAACGAATCTCTGATCTACTTTCTTTACCATGCTTGGGAGGAAAAAAAATTCAATTTATTATATTTTTAGTGCCGACGAAGGAATAGAAGTGCGGGAGGTGACATGTACATGCATCATTAAAGTTGTATTTTCCAAATTCCTTTTCAAGCTCCGAGAATCCAAAAGGAATTTGAAGTCTTATAATCAAAGAGAGGGCACTTGACATAAAATTTACATGCCATTGTTGCGTGCTGCCGTTGGTCTTATATATTGTTATAGACTTATAAAAAAAAAATTAAAAAAAATTATACAGAGAAAAATTATTGTAATTTACAATACTTTCAAGAAACAACTACAAAAATAATTTTAGAAAAAAAACATAAGAAAAACAAAAGGAAAAAAAAACCATGTAGGAAAATACTGTAGCAATCTATTATGTTTTGTGAGGAAATATACAGTTGTAATTCTCAACCAGCTCAATATTAAAAAAATAAAATTAACAAACAATTTTGAAAACATTCATAACAAAAACAAATATGTAGGGAATGATTGTAACAATCTACAGTGTTTTAAAGAAAAAAAAAGTACAAAGCTAAATTCTCAACCAGCGTAATATTAAAAAAATAGAAGCAATAAAGACAATTTTGAAAAAAATCATATAAAAAAAGAAAAATCATAAAAAAAAGAAAAAAGACCCATGTAGAGAAAACTATAACAATCCACAATGTTTTGTGAGAAAACTATAGTTGTAATTCTCAACTAACTCAATATTAAAAAAATAAAATCGACAAAGATAATTTTGGAGAAAATCATAAAAAAAACATAAAAACCATGTGGGGATACAATGTAGCAATCCAAAATGTTTTAAAGAAAAAAAACTACAAAGCTAAATTCCTAATCATCTCAATATTAAAAAAATAAATTCAACAAAGATAATTTTAGAAAAGAACATGTGAAAAAACATTGTAGCAAAACAAAAACTATGTGGAGAAATACTGTAGCAATCGACAATGTTTCAAAGAAAAAAACTATAAAACTAAATTCTCAACCAGTTTAATAATAAAAAAATAAAATTGATAAAGATAATTTTGAAAAAAAATATAAAAACAAAAAAATAAAAAAAAAATAAGAAGATAATTTTGGGGAAAAAAAGAAAAAAGAAAAAGCATTTGGGGAGTGGAAAAAAACAAAAAACAAATGCAAAAAGGACAAAAAAAACATGTGGGGAAAGCTACAATACTTTCCCCACACGTTTTAGAGTATTGTTAATTATTATAGTTATCGAAGCATTCCAGGGTTGATCTGGCCAAGAGATTGGATCCTGGGTTATACAGGTTGATCCGGATCAATCTGAAAAAATTAAAATAATATTTAAGATTTTAATATTTCATATGAAAAAATTAAGAAGCAATTAATGTGGATATAGGTTGTAAATAATAAAATTTTAGAAATTATTTCAAAAGGTTTTTTTATCTTACATTGAAAAGATACTATTTTATGTTTTGAAGTTGAAATATTTAAATCAAAAGGATTTTTTTTTTATTTCACGTTGAAAAAACCTAATTTTTTTCTTGCGAACATAGAATATATATGCTAAAAGACTTTAAATCTCACATTGAAAAAATAAAATATTCTTTTAATATTTATATAGTGAACTTTCAAATGAGTTAGTAACCAATTAAAAAATATATATATAAAAAAGGTTTTTGACTAGAAGAAAAAACACAATAAAAAAAGAGTCTCTATCGAGTTTTGCCGGGTCACACGGGTCCCGGGTTGACCTGCCAGGCCGGGCCGGGTTTGATAACTATGGTTATTATAATAGAATCAGTTGCAATAAATTTTTTCTAATGTAATAAAAAATGTTCAGGTAATGATAGCCAGAGTTAACTAGGGTTAACTTGATTAATATATAACTTGAGATATAAGATCAAGATAATCTATAATAAAAAAAAAAACAAAAACAATTGCAGAAATCAAAGCACGATAACCTAACATCAAAGAATAAAACAAAAAAATATTTATTTTTAAGTAATATGAAAGGAAAAACCCAAGTTAACCTAAGCTTACTTGACTAACCTGTCACATGCAATATAAAATCAAAATAAAAAATTTAGATTTTGTTTTTGAAAAACTAGTAAAAAATACCGAAGTTAAATAAAAGAATATTAAAAAAAAAACTTGTGTTAACTTGATTAACCCATACTTAGGGCAACCCCACATAACAAAAGGTGGAAAAATCACAAAACTCAAGGGCTAATAATTTAATATTGAATGAAGAACTTGAAAATAAATTAATTTTAAAAAAAATATCTAGAAAAAAAATTGATTCAATCCGGGTTAACTCGATGAACCCGCTACTCGGGATAACTCACAAAAATAAAAGAGGAACAAATAACAAAGTTTAAGGTTCAATAACCCAATGTCGAATGATGATTTTGAAAGAAAAAAAATCAATTTTTAATAAAGGACCAGAAAAAAAACATAACTTAAACTAGGCTTGGGTCATTAGACCGAAATTACCCTATAGAAAGTTAGACATAAAAAAATCACGAAGTAAAATTTCTAATTATAAAAACTTTAAAAACAAAATAAATAGAAATCAAAACAATGAGAATCAAGTTTGGTATAAAAACTAAATTGAAATAAAATAATTAGGGACTAAATTGAAAAACAAATAAAAAAATAAAAAAAATTGTGATCAAAAGAATAATTGACTAAAATTGAATAAAAAATAAATGAAATAAAATTTTAAGGGATAAAATTTTAAAAAAATAAACCAAGAAAATAATAAGAAAATAGTAATGAAAGAATGAAGATCAAAATTGGATAAAAATAAATAAATGATATAAAATGATGAAGGATGAAATTGAAAAAAATATAAATCAAGAAAAGGATAGAACCCATAAAAGAGCAATAAAAAAAATGAGAATCAAATTGGATAAAAAAATTAAATGAGATAAACTTTCTAAGGATGAAATTAAAAACAATTTAAATTTCAAAAAGCATTAAAATCAAAACAAATAAGAGTTAGAAGAATAAGGGTCAAAATCCATAAAAATAGAAACTAAATGGCACAATAGATTTTTGAAAGGGATGACATGAATTTCTATACTAGGAGAGAGAAAAGAGAGATGAAAAGAAAAAAGTTTACCAGAGCCTACCTTAACCTTTGTCGTGAGCATGCGTCACACCAAAGAGAAAATAACAATGCATAACTCCCAATATTGTCGTGGATGGTGGGTTTGGGTAATTAGACAGCCATGTACTTGTCGTCCAAAAAGAACGGGGATCGTTACATGTCTGTACTTTTTTTTAATAATATTTAATTTTTTAAAATTATTAAACAATCCTTGAGTGACCTTAAAATTATATAAAAAAAAAATTAAAATATCCTTGTAACAAACCTTAGATATTTTATTTTATTTTATGAGCAATTCTGTCATTTTACTGTAAAAAAAAATAAGAAGATAAATAAACCTCTTTGTGTAAGTTTTTTTTTTCTTCCAAGGATGTCAGCATAATTTTAGTATTTATTGTCAACAATCTGAATTCTCCGAGTGAAATGAGAGAGTAATCAACACAACAGGCTAGAGAGATCATTCATAATGAAGAGCCTGAGACAAAGGGGGTCAATGTGAAGAAAAAGATTGTTGAGAAGAGAGAAAGGTCAATGGTCTTTCAGTGGAATATGGAGATTTCCCTTACTAATTTACATATTGACAGGTGCAATCATTATCTTGAATTGGATCACTATGAACATGGCATCCATTGACAATAAATAATTATACTAGTAATAGCACAAAATCCCATAACTGATTTTTTTTTTTCCAATGATGTTAATGATATATGCTTTTGTATGCTATACAAAACTGTTAGCAGTTTAATGTTGCTAAATGACAATGGACTTCTCTGATTGCACAAATATGATGCACTATACTGCTGGCATATAAGCAATTCGCATCATACAGACAGTTTTTGCTAGTATGAGATCTTAATTGCTGTTGGTCAAGATACAGTGATCCAGATGAAGCGGCTTTGATCTTACCTATGAGGAGAAAAGGTGCCCAGCAGCCTCCAGAACAAAACAGAGACGAACAAACTATATCAGACTCATCTCTAAGCAAGCTTGTTGGTGCAGCAGATTCTTATAACTTGGAGGTGAACCGCTTTGAAAGTTGTCTCGTGTTTTCAGAATCCAAAAAAATAACTCCTTTTGAACTCTTCTCATTTCTATCTTAATTATGCAGGAGATGGAACCTCCAGGCACACTAATCTCTTGTGGATGTCAGAGTCAGAGAAAGGAATTGATGTTGAGAAAGAAGCAAATCGGATATGTGACAAGTACCTAGTTTCTAGTGAAGAAAACGCACAATCTGCGTTGTCCTTTCACAACGTAGATTGTAGCATAGGAAATCAAACAGTGAGAAACTTGATCTAGAATGCTTTGAAACAGGAGGGCTTCCTCAATATTCTTAAATATATTCTCCAGGGAAGCAACAACACAATTCCAACTGCTACACAGATGGAAACAAGAGTGAGTTCCTATAATTGTCTACTTCATATCAGAGTTCAGTGTGGATTCGATTCAATATGTTGCTCCGAGATTAGAGCTGTATATTTTGTTTCCTCTTCATTGTGTGTCTTAGGTGAGGTGGTGCCATGTTATATGTTATCTTCTGATTTGGTAAGTTCTTGCGTAGATTCTAGCAGATTCTATGGGTCTTGGAAAGACAGTGGTGACATTTTCTCTGATACTCACAAGAGGAGGTAGGGGAAGCACTGGCAATCAAGAAAACACCAAGGAGAACAAAGATGCCTGCCCAAACACCCTGTCTAAAGCAAAAGGTGGCACTCTTATTGTTTGTCCCGTGGCCTTGCTTGGTCAGTGGAAGGTGAATTCTCCTCTCTTACATTCGGGATAAAGAAGACGAATTGTATATATCATCCCTAATTTTGCCCATTCTCACTGCTTCGTATGCAAATGATGATGCATCAAACCACTCTGCAACAAATAGGAAGGAAATATAAATGCCTTTGGTGCTTCATTTAATTAACTGGTGCAATGGATATTATATCGTGGAATGCTGATATATATTGTAAGATATCTTATTGGCTGTTCTAAGAACCTCAGGATGAGTTTGAAACCCATTCAGAGCCTGAGAATATTTCCACCGTCGTCCACTGTGTTGGGCACAGTACAAATGACCCTTAGATTATATCTGGATATGATGTCGTCTTAACCACATATGGTGTCCTAACAGAATCTTATAAACGTGTAAGAATCTGCTATCTTTCATTAACCAATCAGTTTCATTTGCATAACAACAGAATCGATTACTAAATTGCCTGTCTGACTTGTTATTTTTCTTTTCATTTTCTTTAAATCTCAATTATCTTCTCTTCCATTCTTCCCACTTGCATGAAACTTTGTGACATCTGATACAGGATTCCGAGGACAGC
>Ga0307518_10000717_pt1 | contig 24910 bp, 19 predicted proteins | sample 25_EM_MG_FD_203889 | JGI IMG/M metagenome (GOLD analysis project Ga0307518, IMG submission 203889) | Populus trichocarpa ectomycorrhiza microbial communities from riparian zone in the Pacific Northwest, United States - 25_EM | ecosystem: Host-associated > Plants > Roots > Unclassified | place... | reverse complement strand
TTCCACATAAACAACAAATCTTTCTTTTAAAAAATATAAATTTATTTCAAATTGTATATGGCCAAGTCTCTTAAGAAAAATATATTTGCATAATAATAATAATAAAAAAAATACATGGCATGATTTAGCATCCTTAAATAGACAAATTAAAAAAAAATAGTTTTGTTGATATCTTTCCATGTATTTTTGAATTTAATAACCAGTTTATGAAATTCATGAAAATTTGGCTTACATTTTAAAAATATCAAAAAACGTTATCTTGTTTGTTTGTATATTAAGGATTATGAACTTATACGTAAGATGTATTCTCGATATTAAAAGAAAAATGTAAAAAACATGTTTTGATATTAGAATGGTTAGATTTTAACTGGATAAGATAAGAACCTTCTTACTAAGGAGAACCTTTTTTAAACCTTAGACATACCAACAATTAGAAATCACAACACCTTAGTTTATATCTAACAAACAAACAATGTAGTTTACCTTAAGTAAGATGTACTAGGGGAGATACATTTTCTCCATATACAACTAGTCTCCTTATCTAAACCATGAGACCAATTAAGGTTTTTAGTGACCAAGATATTAGATGACGACTTTATTTTTTTAACTGATAAGAAACAAGAATTCCTTGTTCTTTCCACCTATTATCAGTCTAGGAAGATGTTCACCGCAACACTGCACATGTGCAATAATAAGAATAAACATAATTTTACAGAGTAAACACATTTTATGCTATAATATCTAAATCGAAACATTGTTGATGAATGAATAATAATTACATTGAAAAACTGGTCACTAAAAAGTTAAGTCAAACCACTTATAACGTTTCTAATATTTGAGAAATCATGATGCGTTACTAGTCATTGTATTTAATCTTCAAATATAAATCAATCAATTATTGAATTGAGAATAAATTAATTTGTTTAATTTATTTTATTCTATTTTATTTATAATTGTGATTTATATTTTTACCAACTTATTATGAAACCTAATGGGTCACATATATAAAAACAATTGATCAGAAATTAAACTAGGATGATTAATCAAGTGTGATTTGATTGGAAATAAGTTTTAAGAATTGGGGACTAGAATGTAATTAATATAGGGGACCACAATTTTAGACCTAGAAAAAAAATGAAATAGGGACTTGATTGAATACATTTCTAAAATTGTTATGAAATAATATATATGATATTATTTAGGGGGGAAATTAATATTTTCTATTTTTATTAGGTTTCTGTTTAAATAGAATGCTATGCCTCTTATTTTATGTAAAAGAAAAACTATGTAAGTTACAGAACACTTGAAAAACACAAAAGAAAAGAGTTAGCACTAAAAAACATAACAATCTCTCTCCCCTAAAAAGGGTTTAGAAAATTTCTTACTGGTAGTTCGTGTTGATTATTATTAGAGGTCGGATACTTAGACGGTTTGTGGTTTATGAAAATCTAACTTTGAAGAAATTATTCAAAGCAAAAAAAAATAATCCAATTTTCAAGTAATCTTTGTACAAATCATAAGCAATCTTAAATTATCTAATGGGATCTTGAGACTCCTGGAAATTTTATAAAATTATTGTTTCTGTTGCATATATATGTTTTGGGAAGACAACATGTTCCCATCTCTTTAAGTGAGGAGTGAGAAGAGTGCTTGTATGAAGGCTAATAGGAATAAAGACCATAATATCAATTTAAATCACCAAAATTCTAAGAGGCCAATTTATTATGGTAGAATCCTAAATCCTTTAGAGAAATCTCTAAATGATGGAAACTAAAATCCTAGCGGCAACTTTTGAGTGGTGAAAATTAGAATCTTGGGGGGCAACCTCCAAATGATGGAAACTAATGTTGAAAGGTGGTTTCAAATCTTGAATTAAGTACATTTTGACCATGTTCCTAGGCCAACTTGATAGATATATAAAGTTCACCAGCTTTTATATATATATATGAATTTATTAAGATGTCTAAATGTACTCAAAAGGATAATCAATTCACTAGAGAATATATTGCCAAATTCATATCACAATGTGAAGATGGAAATGCCAATTCATTTTTGAAACTTCAAATTGTTTAAATTCGGTCACTACAAATAATTTTTTTACCATCAAATCAATTCTTCCACGTAATGCTTATATGGTTTTAAACCTTGTAATTTATATCAATTCACATGCTACACCGTGTTCATGATGTTAAAAAAGTTAAATTGATGTTTGATTTTGTAAAATAGAGTTTACTTTTATCAATTTAAAAACATTGAAAAACATGGATCAAATTTATCATAAAAACATAAAAACAACCCTTTTTATTTGTTATTGTTCATGGGTTGTGGGAAACTATAGTTTCTTTAAAAGAAACTATAGTTTGGCCCTTGAATTTTATAATTTTATAATTTTGGTCACTTTTTTCTTTTCAAGGTTTCGCATTTTGGTCTTAAATTTCACGTGTTTTATATTTCAATCTCTAAAATTTGAAAGGAGAGTGAGAGAGTTGTCGAAAATAGAAGAGGAGAGAAAAAGTGATCGGTTGACCACAATATTCTAACTATAAAAAATGTTGATTTTAATATCAAAAAGTTTGTCTTAGAAAAAGGAGGGTTCAATAGAGGTAGTATTCTCTTTGAACATGTTGTGACTAGTAGATCAGAACACGTAATTGTTTTGTTTTTGGTTCTAAGGTTTTTTTTTTGGGCTTGTAATGATTTTATTGAGGTTTTTATGATTTTTTTGGTGAAAAAAAATTGAAAATTAGATTTTAAAGTTCTAAAACTCGAATCTTGAAGGTCACCTAAGGTGGTTAGAAAGTGAATTAGGAGACGATATACTATTTGCTATATATATAATTGGGGCAGATGATATGCCATCCACCCCTTGAAAAAAAATTTCAATTGTGTGGATTTGGCTTTCCAAACTTATATGCATTTGAGTTTTTTTTCTGGGCTAGCATTCTTGGTCTTTTTCTTAGATATCCCTTTATTTTATTTTTTATTAAGTTTTGATAAAAAAATCTCTTTAGATCAATTTATTAAAATAATATTTAAACAATTGTTTAATTATACCATTGTTTTGAAGAAGAATGTGCTTTTTTTATGATGATATTATCAATTGCTTTATGAATAATTATGTATTAGCCTAAGATGTAGAATTTAAAATAATTTTTTTTATTAATATTGAATGAGAATAAAAAAAAATTATATATTTTTTTCATTATTTATATAATTCTCCCAAATTTATTGTTTTAAAGTTTTTTTTAATTGAAACATGTTTTCATGAACATAATTAGTTTTCACTAGAAAAATAATGCTTATCATAAAAAGGACATGATTTTCATCATAAGAAGAAAGAAATGCATGAATAATGAAATTAGATTTTTGTTTAAAAATATACATTTCTTCTTTTTTAGTTAAAATTATTATAGTTTTTGCAAATATTTTTTAGTTCTTGTTATTCTTTATTCAATAAACTATGTTGTTGATAAAAAAAACTATTTTTTATAAAAAAAATAAAATTAAATGAATAAGAAAAGATAATTTTAACAAGAAAATATTTTTCCTCTATAATTGTATTCATTATATTCCTACAAATATTTTTTCATTATTATTATTATTATATAACTAAATAAAAAAATACATTTAAAATAGTATTGTACAATAGCGCGTGAGCAAGCCATACTAGTTTATGCTATTTGGTTATGGCATTCCTTTATATATACATGTTGAATTACAAAAAAAATCCATATTATTATATCGCATCAAGACCCCTTCGATCTTAAATATTTTGTGGAAGAATAACTCAATTTTATTTTTATTTTATTCATTTTTGTCAAAGAGATTTAATGATTCATTGTGTTTGGTGATAAGATGCAATGCATTTTTGAAAATGCTTTTTAATTAAAAATAAATTAAAATAATACCTTTTAAAATTATTTTATTTTATTTTTAATATTAGTATATAAAAATTATTGATTTTTTAAAATATTAATTTAATATGTTCTCAATTTTAAAAAAAAAATACAAGTCGAATCATATTATCAAATACAAGATTATCATTTTCATATATACATAAAAAAAAATGTCAATAAGAGATTATTTAGTCATTATATAAACCGTCTAATCACAAGAAAATCTGAAGAGACTAATCTCAGGGCCACTAGAGGTTTACATGATCGTTAACTTTAGGGCTCGTGGGATTAGTTGAGGTGCGCACAAGTTATTCCAAACACCCACATTAATAATAATAGTAATAAAAAATATGAGGAGACTAGATAAACTATAAAAGTTTAATCACATCCTTATCCATTGTATGATTGTTTTTATTTTTTATTTTTTATAGAATAATTTTAAAAATAAAATAAATTTTTAAAAATTTTAAAAATAATTTTTTAGTTTCTTTTATTGATAAAAAGTCATGTTATCAATATTATTATAGAATTATCTACCACCACCACTATACCACTTTATTATAATAATTATGACTATTAACATTGTCATAATGTCATTATCAATCCACTATATTCCATCATTTTTATTATCATTTCACATCCATCACCAACTCCATTAAAACTAGGAGTTGGTGATGGATGTGAAATTATAATAAAAATTATTAATTTTATCAATATTATTCTTGTTGTTTCTATAATATTTATAGTGATATTATAACAATCTTTGTATTATAAAATTGCTGGCCTTACTTCTACTACTACTATTATTATTAACAAAAACCTAAAAAATTTGGTCAATACTATTTCACCTACTAAAAAAAAAATCTTTATGTTATTTTAAACCTTTAATTTTCATCATTATTTAGGTTGCGTTTGTTTAGTTGTAGCTTTTGTGTATACGGTGTAAAAACCACAGTTAGGTGTTTGGTAATGCACCAAACTGCGTTTTATACTGTGGAGCCCATAAAAAAATTAAATTTGAAACGCAGTTTTTGTGAAACAGTTTTTACATGTTTTTTAACTGAGTTTTGTAAAACTCTATTTGTTTTTGCGTTTCAAGAGCATTTTTTTTCAAAATTTAAATTTTTATTTATTTTTTTCTTTACTTCAAATTATTTTTTTTTGTATTTTCAGATCATTTTGATACACTAATATCAAAAATAATTTTTTTTAAAATTTAAAAAAATTATTTTGATGCATTTTCAAGTAAAAAATATTTTTGAAAAACAATCACAACAAAAAATTTTATATATATTTTTTGCTACATATAAACCTCAATCATAATTTTTACCAGACACGTATTTAAATCTAACTAACTATATTTTTTTTAAATTTATTTTTTTAAACCATAATCACAAAAACTTTATAAAATACAAACACACTTTTAATTATTTAGATTATCTTTAAACCAATCACATTAAATCAAATATTTTAATATATTTCTCTTTCTCAGCTTCATTTGATGTTAATGATTTATTAATAAAATAATAATTATTAATCTGATAAAAGTGTTAACTTTATCATTACTTTCAATGTCATGTCAACATCGTTCTGCCACCCCTTGCGCATTTAAAAAAAGGATTAGTTGAGGCATTTTCTAATAATTTTATAAATTAATCTGTTTTGTAAGTGGGCCTACCTGCCAGTGTATCATCGTGCCTTTGGTTTTATCCGACAGCCTGTCGATCCAGTAAAAAAAGTTAGAGTCAACAAGTCAATAATTAAGCTTTGATTGGATTCCTCCGTGAGATCGGGTCAATTCTTAACTTTCTTTTATTCAATCAAGACAAGTTTAAGATAGTACTTAGAATCAAGACAAGTTTAAGACAGTAGTTAGAAGTGTGGTTTTTTTTTTAATAAAAAAAACTATATAAAAATAATATATATTTTTTTATTTTTAAAAATTATTTTTTATATCAATAATTAATTTCAAGTAAATTTTTTCTTCCAAAAAATCATGAAATATGATTTACAACAACCAACCCTTAAAATCTTAAATAAATAGGATTTAGATGAATCTGTAGGTAAGATTGGATTTTTTTAAGATAATATTTAAAATTATAATAGTTGTTTTTTAAAATATTTTTTATTAAAAAATACATTAAATTAAAATTTTTAATTTTTAAAATTTATTTTTAAATTTATAAAACAATTAATTTAAAGAAAGAAAATTTTTAAAATTCTTAAAATTAATTTTTAAACTCAAAACAAACATATTTAAGGAGCTGTTTCGAACAGTTCGAAATAGTTTTTTTTTATAAATGTTTTTAATTCAATTTTTTATATTTTAAAATTATTATAATATACTAAAATCAAAAATTAAATTTAAAAAAATTATTTTAATTTATTTTGTTTTAAAAAAAAAACTTTTAAAATCGTCTCGTTAGGCAATAGGAATGGTAGAAATTGCCAAAGGGAGTTGGTTTCTAAGAGCAAAACCCACGATCCCATTACTCGCCATATCATCACCATCGGCCCCTCCTCTCTTGTGCTCCTGCTACTCTGCTTTGCCATCCATCACTGTTCACTATTTACTCGTTTCAGCTTTCTAATTTTCACAAGTGGTCATCTTTCCTCTGTGCTCTCTGGACCAGTCACAGAGAGTCATACAACACCTTCATTTCAGCTCGAGGTGCTTTGTTTCTTTTGCTTCTGGATCTATTTTTCTTTTCTTGTTTACAAATCTCTCAGAAAAAAAAAAGAAATTTGCTTGTTCCCATCTGTAACTTGTTCGTCGTTCATTTAGAAGCACTTCTCATAGTTTGGTCTTTTTCTACGTCATTTAATCGGCAGATAGTTTCTTGTTCCTTTATTCGTTTTTGTTTGTGTTGTCATATATCGTAAAAAAGAAAGAAAGAAGAAAATAATTTTGGTTGTACGTTCTGGAATCCGCATAGCTTCCTGTTATTATATTGTCTTTGCTCTCTTTTGCCTCTGATCTTCAATTCAAAAGAACAATGGAAATCGTTTCCTCTATTGTCGGTATCATTATTACCCACCTCAAACGTAATATTAGATACCCTTTCGAGTACAAGAAAAATGCCGAGACACTAACCCATCAAATTGACTTGTTAAAAGCAATGCGAGACACAGTGCGGGGCACAGTTGAGGAAGCTGAGCGTAATGCAGAAATGATAGCAATTGATGTCGAACGTTGGCTGCAAGATGTGAATATGATTATTGAAGAAGTGGAGCGGTTGCTCAGTGTTGAAAATGAAAGAGCAAGGAGGTTTCTTCTTGGATCGTTTCCAAGCATCAAGTCACGCTACCAGGTTAGCAGGAAAGCCATGAAGCTAGCCTATGTAGTTACTGAACTACAGATGAGTGGTAAATTTTATGCAATTCCCCCCCACTCTGCTCCACCGTGGATGCTTGACGGTGATCACGAGTCCTTGCCATCAAGACTGTCGCTTTATGAAAAAATCATGGATGCTTTGAAAGATGATAATATTAACATGGTTGGTGTGTATGGGATGGGTGGCGTGGGTAAGACCACCCTGGTGAAACAGGTTGCCGTACAAGCAAAGGAGCAGAAGCTTTTTGATGTGGTGGTTATGGCTGTTGTATCTGAGGCTTTGAATATTAGGAGAATTCAAGAACAGATTGCAGGCATGTTGGGCTTACACCTAGATGCAGAAACTGACGAGGGAAGATCATGTCAGTTATATGAGATGTTGAAGCGTGAGAACAACGTTCTTTTGATCCTGGATGATTTGTGGGAGAGACTCGATCTGGAGAGAATTGGGATTCCATCCAAGGATGAACACAGTGGGTGCAAGATATTGTTAGTTTCTAGAATTCATGATGTTCTGTCAAATCAAATGGGTTGTCAAAAGACCTTTCAAGTTTTGCGTTTGTCTGACGAAGAAGCCTGGGAGTTATTTAAGAATACTATCGGTGGTGATCTTGGAAATCCTTTTATGCGGTCCACTGCTGTTGAGATAGCCAAGAAGTGTTCGGGTTTGCCGGTTGCCATTATATCAGTTGCAAGATATTTGAAGAAGAAGAAGAGTTTGAATGAGTTTAAGAAGGTCTTGAAAGAACTAAAAAGTTCTTCCCTAACAAGCTCAACAATAAGAAGTTCTTCCCTAACAAGCTCAACAACATCACAAAATATAAATGCTGCTTTAGAAATGAGTTATAACTGTTTAGAAAGTGACCAGCTCAAGTCAGCTTTCCTTCTTTATGGTCTAATGGGTGATAATGCTTCCATACGCAATCTGCTCAGATATGGTCTTGGTTTGGGCTTGTTTCCTGATGCTGTTTCATTGGAAGAAGCACAGTACATTGCACAGTCAATGGTACTTAAACTAAGGGACTCTTCTTTGTTGTTTGATCATAATGTTGGTGAGCACTTTGCCATGCTTGATGCTGCTCTATCAATGACTTATAGGTACCACCACGTCTTTACAACAGATAATGAAATTGAAGTGAAGCAGCTTGATAAAGATGCACAAAAGAAGCTCAGACAAATCTGGTTACATGGCAATATTAATGAGCTTCCAGCAGACTTGGAATGCCCCCAGCTTGGCCTTTTTCAAATATTTAATGATAATCATTATCTGAAAATAGCTGATAACTTTTTTTCAAGAATGCACAAACTCAGAGTCTTAGGTTTGAGTAATTTGTCTTTATCATCCCTACCTTCGTCTCTTTCTTTGTTGGAGAATCTTCGAACATTGTGTCTGGATCGTTCCACATTGGACGACATATCTGCTATCGGGGATCTAAAGAGATTAGAAATCCTAAGTTTCTTTCAATCTAACATCAAACAATTACCCAGGGAAATAGCGCAGCTGACAAAGTTGAGATTGTTAGATTTAAGTGATTGTTTTGAACTCGAAGTGATTCCACCAGATGTCTTCTCAAAGTTATCTATGTTAGAAGAATTGTATATGGGAAACAGCTTTCATCAGTGGGATGCTGAAGGAAAGAACAATGCGAGTCTTGCAGAGTTGGAGAACTTGTCTCACCTTACCGCTGCAGAGATACATATTCAAGATTCCCAGATTTTGCCATATGGCATATTCTTTGAAAGATTGCAAAGGTATAGAGTTTGTATAGGAGATGATTGGGACTGGGACGGTGCATATGAAATGTTAAGAACGGCAAAGCTCAAGCTTAACACAAACATTGATCATCTAAAATATGGAATCCGGATGTTGTTGAACAGAACTGAAGATCTTTATTTGTTTGAAATTGAAGGTGTCAACATCATTCAAGAACTGGATAGGGAAGGTTTTCCACATTTAAAGTACCTCCATTTGCGTAATAGCTTTGAGATTCAATATATATTCGGCACGATGGAAATGGTTTCTTCCAATGCCTTTCCTATTTTGGAGTCTTTAATTCTCTATGATTTGGCATCCTTGAAGAAGATTTGCCATGGTGCACTCAGAGTAGAGTCTTTTGCTAAATTACGCATCATAGCAGTGGAACATTGCAATAAATTGACCAACCTCTTCTCTTTCTTTGTTGCACGAGGCCTCTCACAACTACAAAAGATCAAAATTGCTTTTTGTATGAAAATGGAAGAAGTTGTTGCTGAGGAAAGTGATGAACTTGGCGACCAGAATGAAGTAGTTGATGTGATTCAGTTCACTCAATTGTATTCCCTATCACTGCAGTATTTGCCACATCTCATGAACTTCTACTCCAAAGTGAAGCCATCTTCTTTATCTCGAACACAACCAAAGCCGTCGATAACTGAAGCGAGATCTGAAGAAATCATTTCAGAGGATGAGCTGAGAACCCCTACACAACTTTTCAATGAAAAGGTATTTGGATGTTTTTTATCAAGCAATTTATGTGTCACTATTAATTCTTCAGAATTTTTGGGTAAGTTTTAAGAAAAGAAGTAACAGAAAGGAGAATCTAGAAGCATCATTTTCTTAGAAAATATTTAGAATATATGACTTCTATGTAATCACTGAACTATAGAATACACATATTCCTATAGTCTATTGATTGTCAAAAGAGGGCCATCCTTTCACTAAGTCGTTATTTGTGGTTCCCAACTATCTTGGATTTTAGTTTTACATCACAGCTGACAAGAAAAGAAAAAAAGCAAACATCGCAAGAGGGGAAAAAAAACTTAATAGACATCCATCAACGTGAAATAAGCCAGCAGTGGAAAATGCTATGGATTACAGTTATTAACTATCTATTCAATGCCAAGCTTGCAATTTGTTTGATGATTTCTTTTGTAGTTTTAGTAAAAATTTTTGTTTGCAGTTATATCCACAATCATTAATTGTTGTTTTTGGCTTAGTGGTATCCAAAGCAAAGGGAGTGAAGTTTTGGGGTCAAGTCCTGTGATTAAGCGAAAAAATAAGAAATAGAAAAATCGCTCATCATTTTAGTTCATTTTGAACTGTGCCTGTTTTAATTTCCTAACGAGAGAATCTACATGAAAAAATTTGTTAATGCAGATTTTGTTCCCAAACTTGGAGGATTTGAACTTGTATGCAATTAACATTGACAAGCTATGGAATGACCAGCACCCATCATTTTCAGTTTCCATTCAAAATTTGCAAAGATTGGTTGTGAATCAATGTGGCAGCCTCAAATATCTATTTCCGTCTTCTTTGGTGAATAAACTCGTGCAGCTCAAACATCTTTCTATAACGAATTGTATGTCAGTGGAAGAAATAATAGCAATTGGAGGATTAAAGGAAGAAGAAACAACAAGTACAGTGTTCCCTAAACTAGAGTTCATGGAGCTCTCTGATCTTCCAAAACTCACACGATTCTGTATCGGCTCTTCAATTGAGTGTCCTTTGCTGAAAGGGATGAGAATATGTGCTTGTCCTGAATTTAAGACATTTGCTGCTGATTTTTCATGTGCAAATATCACTGATGGCAATGAACTCGAAGAAGGGAGCTCGGAGGAGAACAACAAAAATGTTATTCAATCTCTATTTGGTGAAAAGGTGATGTTTACTTTATGCTTTCTGTTTCTTCCTTTACTCTTTTTAGAGTGATACTAACAAATTAGTGACACTTATTTGCCAGTGGTATTAATTATGACACATATCATAATCAAAATTAAGTAATTATGAGATGTGGCCAAATCAGATAGTAGAATGTTTTGTAATTTTGTAGTATTTCTAGCATCATTCCAATTAATAATCACAGTTTGCGGTACTTTAGAATCTAAAATCTGTGCCATTAAAATTACACTGATTTTACAATTTGGCCCTTGGAAAGGAAATATTTTAAGGGATGACTAAACTCACAAACATTTTGAAACCTAGAACAAGGCAATCAAATTATGATTTTAATGTGTAAATAGATTTGATTCCTTCGTTGAATTATTTGTGATTGCCTTGACTGGTCTTCCATAAAGGCAAACTGTGTACCAAAATTTAGAGTTATATAGTTTGTAAAGGATTAGGAGGCAGCCCAATACCTAAGGGTTTGTTTAGCATGTTGTAGCATTATTTTACTTATAAGAGGAATACAGGGAGGGATACCTCTTATTTATTAGATCTTTATGTTAAGCTAAGGGAGAGAGATTCCATTTTCGTTCTGGTAATCAAGTCGATAATTTCTTGCATAATGCTGGAGGTCCTTGCTACCACGTGGAAGGCCTATTGATATCAAATCAAGTTCTTTGCGAAACATTTCCACTTATAACAGGGTGTTTGTTTTAAGTAAAATATTTTAAATGTAAAATAAAACATTTTATATGGAAAAGACTTTATGATATTTGATAAGTAATAATGTGAAAAGTACAGTGGTAGTAGAATAATGATGATTTGCTCTGGTGATAAGATAATGGTGTTGGTGGAGTGACAAGATGATGGTGTTCGTAGTAGCAGTATGGTGGTGGTTACAATGACTGTTGTGAAGATGGTGGTGGTGGTTTTTGTTGTTGAAATTATTGGGTGATATTGTGAGTAGATTACCGTTTATAAAATTTTATGCAACTCCATAAGTAGAAAATATTTTTCTATAAATGAACTAAGTTTAAAGATTGACCGTAAAATATTTTATTTTAATCAGTTTTTTTTTGTAAAATATTATATGAGAAACAACCACAATAAAATTATTTTATAAAATATTTTATGTAGAACAAGCACCCTTTAAAAGTTTGCCCAAAATTTTGCTTAACTCTTTAAGTACAACATGGTTGAGGAAACTATTCCTAGCCTTCTTGTATTTATAAAAACATTTTTCTTCTATCATTTTGTTTGTAAAATTATTTTTATAAATGATCGGTCAACTAGTGAGCAAACGCTTCCTAACCTTTTCTATTTCTTTTTTTAATGACATTTCACACTAGTTCTACTTTGCGAGGTTTAATTGGTAATATATATATATATTTTGATGGCTAAATGAGCAAACTCTTTCTGCAAAACTGATAAATATGATCTCATTTATGAACTAAAGTGGGTTATTTTCATGATGATTGTTTGATTCATTGATTTTATTTATCATGTGCTTCACCTTTGATGTTTTTCTTTTTAGTGTCTCAACTCTTTAAGACTGTCCAATCAAGGTACATTCTTGGATGTGTATTGATAATTTCCGCCCTGTAGCTCTTCCAGCACCCAAATGAGCACATGTTGGCAACACTTTTCTCAACAACCCCTGGATTATGAACCCCCCCTCAAAAATCTATAAACCAAAACTCCTTAAAAAACTTTAGTCGTCATTGGACATGCAATGATGGTGGGTTATGGTTTTCTTAGGTGGTTTGATGCAGAAATTTGTGAGTGTAAGTTGGTCAATCCTTGGGTTATTGCTAAAAGTGTCCAAACATTTGCTTACTTGCATGCTTTCATAAGCTGCTTAATGAAATTTGCAACAAACTTCTATTTATGCACTTTTGTGGATATTATTAAAAGGGGAGACATGGAAATGAGAAATTAAGATTGATATGATTCATAAAGTTCAAATGCCAATAATGTAATTAAAAATTTAAGAAAATATAAACTAAAAAGCGAACAAAAACACCTGATTCAAGTTACCAATTTGTTGCTTTTGGTCTGATTCAATTCACTGCTTCTCATTCCATCCAATGTTCTCTTCCTAGTGTCCCTTCTATAGAATTTTATCTTATATGTGGGTGTATCCACTATTAACAAAGTGTGATGGAAATTGCAGGTAATATTCCCTAGCTTAGCTGAAATTGAGATCTCCCATATTGATAACCTGGAAAAGATATGGCATGATAATCTTGCTGCGGGTTCCTTTTGCGAACTAAGATCAATTAAAATTAGAGGTTGCAAAAGGATAGTGAATATTTTTCCATCAGTTTTGATACGGAGTTTCACGAGATTAGAGGTGTTGGAGATTGGGTTTTGTAATATGTTAGAAGCCATATTTGACCTTAAAGGATCAAGTGTTGATGAAATTCAACCTTCCAACTATGTTCAGTTACGAGACTTGTCCTTCAACAGTCTTCCAAAATTGAAGCATATATGGAATAAAGATCCTCAAGGAAAGCACAAATTTCTCAATCTACAAATTGTAAGGGCTTTTGGTTGTGGTGTTTTAAAGAATCTATTTCCATTCTCCATTGCTAGAGATCTTCCACAACTTGAAAAGCTAGAGATAGTGCATTGTGGGGTGGAGCAAATTGTTGCCAAGCAAGAAGGTGGCGAAGCATTCCCTCATTTTATGTTTCCTAGGTTAACCTCCTTGGATCTTATTGAAATACGAAAATTCAGGAACTTCTATCCAGGGAAACATACATGGGAATGTCCAAGGCTAAAAAGTTTAGCAGTGTCGGGCTGTGGCAATATCATGTACTTCGATTCAAAATTTCTTTACCTACAAGAAGTTCAAGGTGAAATTGATCCCACTGTTCCAATACAGCAACCTCTCTTCTCTGATGAAGAGGTAAGAGTCTGCTTCAGGATTTTCTCTTTAAACTTTTTCTTTTTTAGTACTCTAGATATGATGGACATTTTCAAACCTCAATTTACCTAAGCTGTTATTGTTGAGGGAGGGGGTAGTTTAGGCATCAGTGCCTAGCTTGCATAATTAGTAATAATTGTTTTTCAAAAAATGCTTAAAATTTCATTTGCATTGGTCAGTTGATATGTATGCTGATTTTTTTTTTTTAATGGTTTTGCTTAGATAGATTGATATTTGATAAGTGGCATCTACTGCGAGCCTTTGTTTAAAGCAGCTGCTTTGACTGGTTGTTGGTACTGTAGCAAATATATTATGCTCATGATGAATTGATGATTTACTCAAGTTTAAGGACTAGAATTTCAGTCATGGGTTATTTTGTAAGTAGGAGTGGAATAATAAGTTCTTGTGTGTTCCTGCAAATCTTGGGTATCTTAGTAATTTTCAGAATTACTTGTGCTCTAGACTTGTTCAGAAATTTGGTGTTTGTCTTCAATAGGTTCTTGCGCAATAATTATGACTAGGAAAGAAACTAAACTAGAATAAACTATTAAAGAGGAAGACACCAAACTCCTAAATAAGACTAGTCTCTTAAGTAATTCTGAAAATTACTATGTAAATTCTGCCCCTGCTTGCAAATTATCCCATCACTGAAATTTTAGCCCCTAAACTAAGAAACCTATCATTATAAATTATTCTTAGAGTGGAAAACGTCTTTGTTGATGAAGAATTGCATAACTTGGTTTTGGTTTTTTCGTAGCAGATGAATCTTCTTTAACCATAGCTCAATTGCGTCATCGGTTCTTGAAGCGGATTTTTGATTAATTTGACTCATTTCTGCTCCTAAAACAGAAGATCCTATAGAAATTTAGTTGGTTTCAACTTAATTTTGTGATCATAATAAATAAAGAGTCAGAACAGTACTTGGAGATATAAGAGAATGTTGCAAAAATTCCTTTATGTACGTGTTAAAAAAGGCAATTTGTTTTGGTTTACATCTAAAGACATCCTTGAAAACACCATGGCATGGAAAGAATAGTTGAATCATCCAAACAAGATTATCATCTTATTTAAAGTTTGTACATGGAAATGGGTGGTATTTCAATGAAGTGGACTGTTGATAAAATATTACACTTGCAAAGAAATAAAGTAATATATATAGAAATGAAAATGAAATATGATATAAACAAATGTTCTAAAGTCTGATCCATTTCATGCCAAATGGTTCTTCTCACCCTAAAACTGGACTTGCAATAGTAGATGTCAATTGAAAGAAGTCCTACACGTGGTCAAACTTTTCAATGCACTTTTCACTGATTAGACCACTTTATAGGAACATGAGCGCAAAAATTTTTCATTCTCTTTCTAAGTGGTAAATTACTGCTGCTGAAATTAGTTTAATGATAAGGGAATACCAGCTCCCACTTTGATTTTGTTTGAGTGCTTTGCAGATAATCTCCAACTTGGAGGAATTGTCATTGAATGGGGAAGACCCAGCTACTTCAATTATTTGGTGTTGCCAACTTCCAGGGAAGTTCTATTCCAGGTTGAAAGTTATCAAGCTGAAAAACTTTTATGGAAAGCTAGATCCTATTCCTTTTGGTTTCCTACAAAGCATACACAATCTAGAAACACTCTCTGTGTCGTGTAGTTCTTTCGAAAAGATATTCTTGAATGAAGGATGTGTTGATAAAGATGAAGACATTCGGGGGCCTGTTGATTCAGATGAACATACTAGGAAGCGTGCAGGGTTAAAAAATTTAGTTATAGATTCAGTTCAAGATATAGCACACATATGGGAGCCAAAATACAGGCTGATTTCAGTTGTTCAAACTCTCGAGTCTCTAAAAATGCAGTCTTGTAACAGTTTGGTCAATTTAGCACCGTCAACTGTATTGTTTCATAATTTAGAAACTCTTGATGTACACTCTTGCCATGGATTATCGAACCTATTAACATCCTCAACAGCCAAAAGTCTTGGGCAACTCGTGAAGTTGATCGTAGTTAGTTGCAAATTGGTGACAGAAATTGTGGCAAAACAGGGGGGTGAAATAAATGATGATATCATATTCAGCAAACTAGAATATCTGGAACTTGTTCGATTAGAAAATCTCACAAGCTTCTGCCCTGGAAATTACAACTTCATATTCCCATCTTTGAAAGGAATGGTGGTTGAGCAATGCCCAAAGATGAGAATTTTCTCTCAAGGAATATCAAGCACACCAAAGCTACAGGGAGTATATTGGAAAAAGGATTCTATGAATGAAAAGTGTTGGCATGGCAACCTTAATGCCACCTTACAACAGTTGTACACAAAAATGGTACGTACTAATTCTTGCTTTATCAATCTTAAACAACTTGTCCATTTGTCTTGCAATTGGAGTTAAGTATTTATTTTAGTATGGAGAATGGCTAAGTACGTGGTATTATTTTGTGTTCTTAACTAATGCCACAATTTGGATTGGATTGGTCAGGTTGGATGCAATGGCATATGGAGTTTGAAGCTCTCTGACTTCCCCCAATTGAAAGATAGATGGCACGGACAACTTCCCTTCAACTGCTTTAGCAATTTAGGAAAGCTCACAGTGGATAACTGTGCAATTGTCTCTACTGCTATTCCATCCAATATACTAAAGTTCATGAATAATTTGAAATATCTGCATGTGAAGAACTGTGAGTCTCTTGAAGGAGTATTTGATTTGGAAGGGCTCAGTGCTGAGGAGGGGTATGATAGGTTGTTGCCCAATTTACAAGAATTGCACTTGGTCGACCTACCTGAGTTGAGGCATATATGGAACAGGGATCTTCCTGGAATTTTGGACTTTAGAAACCTGAAAAGGTTGAAAGTTCATAATTGTAGCAGCTTGAGAAACATATTTTCACCATCCATGGCATCAGGTCTTGTGCAACTCGAGAGGATAGGGATAAGAAACTGTGCTTTGATGGACGAAATAGTAGTTAACAAGGGAACTGAAGCAGAAACTGAGGTTATGTTTCACAAATTGAAACATTTGGCACTTGTCTGTTTGCCACGCCTTGCAAGCTTTCATTTGGGTTATCGTGCAATCAAGCTTCCATCTTTAGAGTGCGTGCTAGTGCAAGAGTGCCCCCAAATGAAAACTTTTTCTCAAGGAGTCATAAGCACACCAAAGCTACGGAAAGTAGTACAGAAAGAATTTGGAGATAGCGTACATTGGGCACACGACCTTAATGCCACCATACACAAGTTGTTCATAGAAATGGTACGGATTCACCAAATTTACTAATTTCTTCTGTATTATATCTCTTTTCTACCAATAAACATAAGCAACTGAAATCTTGCTCTGTTGGATTTGCTATCATAAACCAATATGGACAGAAGGCCAAATTACACTTCAAACTCCCAACTCTTTTTTTCCCACTTTACACCATACAAAATTTATGAAATGGCCTTCCCCAGAATCAGAATCCAACTCTGGCTACCTCAAGTACCCTATATGATCTTCATGATACTTCATCCAGTGAATCACACAAAATAAGTTCCCCAACACATTCCAATCCTCTCCATATCTATTAACCCTGTTTTTATAATGTTACGTCTTTGATTGACTCAAAATTAACTAATTTCATGTTTGCAGAGTGATAGAGTGGTACAGTCCAAACTGCTGAGCTTACCCAACGAGCCTACACAAGATAAAAATGGACAGCATACTGGATCAGAGGGACAAGCTCCTGAGAATTTGCATGTCACTGAATATCCAGATGGCACTAAAGAATACCCTCCAGTCCCTCAAAAAGCATTCAACACCAAAGAGCATGTCATCAAAAGTGAACCTGAGATCATTCAATTGGCCTCTAGATACCAAGAGTCTCTTACTGCTTCAAATGATGAGGTAGCTCTTATCTCCTTTTAAAAATACATTTTATAAAAAGTTTTTTAAGTGCTAATGGCATCTGATTCCAGGAAGAGAGTTCCCCGACTCCCACAGATTCTGAAGTCCAAATTAATCAATACGATGAAAAGCCTCCAGTAAATGATAATGTAATGTTCATACTTGGAATTATGCTATTCGTATGCTCACTTTTTTTGAGGTGATGCTTTACATAAATTCCATTTTACTGCAGAATGAAGCCCCAGAGGACCATGCTGATCCTATACAAGCTCAAGAATTGCGAGCTCACACGGGAATTGGACCTCAGATCTCTCAACAAGTTCAACAGGCTTCTCAAGAAACTGAGAAGGTGATTCTATGTTTGAAATTAAGCTATTTATATATCCTTGTACTTTAGGTGATGCTTTACTTAAAGCTTCAATTTTTTTTTAGTATGAGAACTCAGAGGACCGTGTTATGCCTACCTTTTCAATTCTGCAGAGGGACACCATTCCTTCATCTCCTGCCGCTCCTGTTGAACAAGTCCTTGTACGGACTTCTGCATCTTTAACCAACCCAACGTCTTCTCAAGAGCTCATGCTCACCACTGCTTCTCAACCAGCTATAGAGATTCCATCAATTTCTGTCACCAAAACTCGGCCTGCTTTGAATTTTGAGTCTGTCTTTGCCAGCATGGAACAGTTGATAAACTCAAGTCCAGAGTCTTCTTCTCAGCTTGCGTCAAGCTCTAATTCTCATACCGAATCTCCCAAGTCCAGTAGTGTGAGCTTTGAGGAGACATACAGTTATTCTATGGCTTTGATAAAAAGGATCTTAAGAAAATCCCCAGTAGAAGTGGCCATATCTGCTGATCGCCTGTTGCTTCTGTCCAGTTTGAAGAATTTAAGGAACTGTCCTTTTCTGAATTCTCAGCAACTAGAAATCATTCAATTCTACCTTGAGAATTTTGAGACCTTGGTGACAAGCCACCCATTTTATGAGCAGAAAATTGACTGGACTAAAGCAGTGAAGTTCTGTATTGAAGATGACAAAAGGGGAATTACTGAGTTGAAGACATCTTATGAAAAACTTACCAGAAAGATCAACATCCTTAGTGCAGAAAAGGAAGCGTTAAGTAAAAAGCTTCGGGAAATTGAAGAAGAAGAAGATCACATCCGAGCAAACATGGAAGGTCTCTATGCCCAGCTCGTTAGCCAAAAAGGAAAACTAGAAACAAACATGAATGCTCTTGCAGAAGCCGTGAGGCAAGAACGAGAGACAGAGGATAGAGCTTGCAATATTGATCGCTATTGGGCTAAGCTCCAGGGCTTATTTGCTTAAGTCTATTTGGATTTCTTTGTATTAGAAGTATTCTAACTTCAGCTATTCGTATTTGAACAGTATTTTCCTGCTGTGCTGCAATGGATCAGTCCCGCATGTGTAAAGACGGGAAAGTTTGATTAGAAAGAAAAGAATATACTGTTTTCAACTACTAATTAATAGAAACAGAACACTCTTTCGATTTCCTGTCGCATGGCATCAGCAGCTGCTGTGATAGGAAAGTATTATCCTTTGTCATTGTTTGAAATATTCATAAATGAAAAGACCTGGCAGGGCAGTATGAGTTTCCTCCATTGTTGGTACTATCGTGCTGCACTGTCCTTGAATACCTAGCATTCCGCCTTAAGATTTTTCTATTTTTAAACAATCAAAGAGGTTTAATGGCAGCATACATACCTCCCTCAACTATTAATCTTTTGTCACATTTAACTTGCAAAGGGAGTCATAGACGCGTGATTGTTACATGCACCATCGTTCAGGCAACTGCACAATTATATTGTCCAACTCCAACACATTCACGCAAGAAGACGATTGAAAATCTCTCTTTCTTCTTATGTTTTTTTTCCCCTTCCTGGACAAACGAACATGTGCAAGCATACCCACATGCAAATGCATATCTGATTTTGAATTTTAAAAGCGTTTTTATTTATTTTAAATTAATATTTTTAGTGTTTAAAATTATTTTAATATATTAATATTAAAAATTAATTTTTTTTAAAAAAATTATTTTAATATATTTTAAAATAAAAAATATTTTAAAAAATAATTATTACTACAGTAATAAACTACCGACGAGGTCTTATTATTCATACAACGACTAACAACTGCCAGGCGATTGTTACAAAAGGCACATGCCATGCACATCCAATTTGGTTTCACATTGATAAGTATGTACAAATTTTGTATGTCCATTTTGTTTTCCTTCAAAGAACTAGTTTTATTCTCATGTGCTTGACATGTGTATTGTTAACCTAAAAATTAATATGCTTTATTGTTATAAATCTCTTATAAATGAGAAAAATGAGAGAAAAGAATGGACATTTATGGATTTAATATATATTTTAATAATTAAAATCTGAATAATTTTATTTAAAATCTGACAGCGGTGATCAAATTTGTTCAATTTTTTGAAGGCATGAAAAAATTAGTTTGATTATATGATGAAAATAAATTTAGTCAAATATGAAATTAAAAATATGATAAATAATTATATTCTAACTATTTTTTTATATTTTTATCAATAGAATTTGGTATAATAACAAGGAAAAATTACTTTGATACTCCTATAATTTAATTATTTTTTTTTATTTTACCTCTATTCTTTTAGAAATTACACAAAACATCATAAATTTTATATATTCATAACATTTTACATGGTGTAAAAAAATCAATAAAAAATGATTAATTATTTATAAGATTGTCATTATATTTTATTTAATGACTAAAAAACCCTTGGTGCATCAAAATAATAAAAATACTACTAGGATTGAACTAGGTTGGTGATGGTGATAGTGGTGGTGGTGGGGTGGGGAGCGGAGGAGGTGGAGGAGGAAGGTGAAGAAAGAGATTTTATGATACAATATATATGAGGTTATTTTGATTGATTAGAATTGTCTTTTTATTAATCGATGATGTTTTCGATAATTTCCATAAGAATGGAAACAAAGTGAAAAAATAACTATACCATACAATACTTAGGGTAATTTTCTCTAATAACAATGTCTCCTTCTAGTATATTGTTATAATTTTAATGTCTTCTCCTAACAAAATTATAATTCTACTATATAATATATTTTTTATTTTTTTATCTAAAGAAGTCGAGTATAAGAATAAAACTATACATAACTCAAATAAACAAGGTCAAGATGTAAATAAAAGGTTTTTAGAATTATACTAATTTTTAATATGAGAAATATTACAATTTTTTTTTTTTACAAATTCTTTTTATTTTAAAGAGTCCGTTTTAATCATGTAAGGTTGATATTAAGATATATGTATCAATAAATTGTTTTTAAGACCTGTAATGATTGTTTTTGTACCCTAAAAGCAATTCTATCCGTATTGTAAAAAATATCAAGATTTGAAAATATACAAAACACACTTTCATTTCTTTTCTACATTTTTAAGTTTTTACCTAATATTGTTATCATTATTTAGAGTTAAAAGAAAACAAAAAGAAAAAAGAGGGAGAAAAAAATAAGTAAAGCTAAAAGAGAGAAAAAAAGTGAGAGAATGACTAAAAAATATGAGACGAAAACTAAATTAAATAAAGGAAAATTTACCCTTAACATTATTTAAGTCATCATTTTTCACATCCTGGACGAACATAAATTTTCAAATTGAATAAAAAAACCAAACTATTCTCGTAAACTCAAACTGATACGATTCTAGCTTTAACATAAAGAGATCTATTAAAAATTCTATTGGATTCAGTCATAAGACTTAGAGTAAAGAGATTCAAGGAGACAATTAATAGATTTCTTTAAGATACATGAGTTAAGGTAGAGTTCAAGAGGATATCAAAAAATGAAGAACAAGCCTTGATTAATTTGATTTATGTTCAATAATGACATGTAGGGGAGCATCAAGACATTACAGAAATATTGGAATAAAAAGATCCAAATCAGCTAATTTTGACTTTTAGCTACTGTTTTGGCTATAGTTGGAGCTATATAATGAATTTTGATGAGATTCTAGTTGTATTGAAAACTAGATATCCATATATTTTCAGTGATATATGATAGACCTTCTAATTCATCAAGACGAGGGAGAACCATTTGTTTGAAGTTGATCTTTGATTTTGCCAGCGGATTACAAAGTTCGACTTTGATCTTGTTTTATTTAGTTGAGATATTTATCTTTAAGTTTATTTTAGGGTCTACAACATTTTAGGGTTTATTTGGGTTATGTTTTATTTTATTATTTTACTTATTTTGAGCTTTTAATGTGTTAATGTCTATTTATTAAGTTTGGGTCCATTAAATCAAATTAGGCTTAACTTTTTACTATATAAACCAATTGTTAACATTAGTTTTTAGTTTATGAAAATTTTCTTTAAGGTTGCTGTATATTGTGTGCTTGATTCTCATACTAAATTCTTGATTGAACTTGCAAACTCTTTGAAGGATTGATCAACTTCATTTTAATTTATACATCTTGTTTATGTCTCGTTATAAGTGTAGGGTAGGGGTGATCAATTGCATATAACTTTGGTCTCTAAGGCAAGGTTCTTTTTGGGTCAAGTTGCAAACGTTTCTTAAAACCTCAAATTAGCAATCTAAGGGACAATTCCACATCAATTTGGTATCAAAGCATGACAATTTTATGTTATATCTCTTTAATTTTCATTGTTGTAAGTAATTTTAGGGTTTTCTTTAGATCTTGCCATATCTAGGGTTTGTTTTCTTGGTTTCTTTCTCTTTGTGGTTTCAACTAATACAAAAAAGAAAATATTAATTCTTGATTAATCTTGGTTGTGTGTTTGATTTAAAAAAAAAGGTAGAAGAAAATCGATTTTGATAGGGAACAGTCTTGAAGTTGCCAAAAATATGCATATAAAACAATAAACTGTGTTCATCTTTGTGACTTGAAAAATTCAGCACATATAAAAAAAGAACAAAAGAAAGAAGAATCAAAATCGCAATCTTGAAAAGGTTCTCGGAAAAGAAATTCAGAAATTTTGGATATTGCATGAACTAGGGTTTAACTGAAATTTGTCTAGGAAATTCTTGGTGATCATGATTGATTTCTTGTATATTTTGGTAAAATAGAATTATCTTGCATCAATTTCTTTAGTTTCTTGATTTCTTACATCATTTTCTTTATTTTCTTGAATTTCATAGTTTTTGTTGTTTCTTAATAATAACTCTTGCTTTTATTTCATGTCTTCCTTTTTGTTATTATATTCGAATAAATTTACACTACTACTCGTAAGTTTTTTTTTTCTTAAGCTTCATTTTAAAAAGTTTGAATAATTGTTGATTCTTGAGTCTGTAAACACAAAATAAATCATTGCGTAGTTTGGTCAATTGTTTAATAAGTTGCTAAGTTACTTTTAATAACTAAATTATGAAAATATAATGGTAAAAGGCATAGCGAGACTATTATAGTGAAAAACCTAATATTGTGTGAAACATGAGAGGAGAGAATTTTACTATGAGAGTAAACATGTGAGGAAAAACTTTCTTTGCTACTAACCTTTATTTCAGGTATAAACAATGTCTTCAAAAAGTGTTGAAAAAAAAAAGGTGAGAAATATGAAGAAAAGGCAGGATAGAATGGAAGCTATGGTGGAGGTGTTAATGAGTAAGTTTGATCAGATGTGTTGTAACCTAATTTTTGACCCTATGTTTTTTCTAAATATTTTCATCATAAAAAAATCAAAAAATATGTTCTTGATACATTTGTATTATTTTCAACATTTTTAACATCGCCCAGAAGGATTCAAATTTCTAATTTCTTTTTAACGCGTTCAACTTTTAGTGTGTCATTTTTAAAATCATTGGTTTTTCTAATTGAGTCGGCAATGATTTTGCCTTTTTCAAAAAAAATCAAAATACAAAAAATAAAAAAATAAAAAATATTTGGATATAGGGACCAAAATGAAAAGAAAAAAAAACAAGAGACTAAAGTGAATTTAGGTTGCATGTTGGACTAAAAAATTAGGAAAGAAAATATAATTTTCTACCTATAAATCAGTGGTTATTTCACACAAGAGAAGGATAGGCCAAAAAAAAAAAAAACAGAACAAAAAATAAATAAATCAAGCTCTCTCTAGCTCACACTCTCTCTCCCAAATACATGCACCAAAAAAATCTGGATCCATTTTGAAGAAGCCAGCCGCCAGCTACCAATCAACCCTGAAACCTCGCAAAACAACTCTGAAAAAGCCCCATCTGCGGTCCATAGCCTTCAGCCTTTTCCTTTTTAGTTTTTATACCCGGAACAGACCCCTTACTTCCCTTTCTTTCTCCTTCACGCCAGCCACACAGGAAAAAAACCACACCATCTTCTTCAACCAAAGCAGATCACCCATCACAAGACTAACAGACTGCCATCCCCCCTTTCTTCTCTACCCATGGCTGTCAACCTACCACCGACGGTCTGCAACCTACCTCCTCTACCAAACTGACACAATGACTCTCCCTTCTTCACTATCATCCCCTGACACCAGCCACCCGACAACAACTCCATCACCAACGCCCCCACCTCCAGCCTTCAAATCAACAACCTCATCTTCCCCAAAACCAGCTCAAACCGCCAGCACCACCACCCCAAACTAGACCATCACCTCCCCCCGTTCCAGCCAGCCACTACACCATTAAACAGTTTTACTGACGGATTATTTCCGTCGGTGTAAGCCATGAGATCTGTCGGTAAAATTATTACCGACAGTCTCACCGATAGAATCCGTCCGTCGCTATACTAATCGTTGGTAATTCCCCGTTCTGTCGCTTATTCTGTCGGAAATAAAAAAAACCAACCACTGACGGAACACCGACGGAATTACAGACGGCGACGCGCGACAAAAAAAATTCCCGCGAGAATATTACCGACAAAATAAATCCGTCTGTATTTTCAACGGTAATCACCGATGGATATTCTGTTAGTGATGGTGGCATGGCGGTAAATGTTTCAGAACTCTGTCAAATACCGACGGATATATTCCATCGGTAATAGTAATGGTAAACACCGACGGAATATTTTCGTCGGTAATTGAGGCATAGGTGGTAATTGTTTGGCAACTCTTGGTGAAATACCGATGGAATATGTCCGTCGGTAAAGCCGTCGGTATGTATTTAAAATAAAAAAATATTAATAGTAAAAAAGCTTAATAAACAAATAAAATTGTATTAAACATTAAAAATATAAAAATAATGTTAAATAATATTCATCCAAATATTCATTACAAATATAATG
>Ga0307518_10000716_pt1 | contig 24911 bp, 25 predicted proteins | sample 25_EM_MG_FD_203889 | JGI IMG/M metagenome (GOLD analysis project Ga0307518, IMG submission 203889) | Populus trichocarpa ectomycorrhiza microbial communities from riparian zone in the Pacific Northwest, United States - 25_EM | ecosystem: Host-associated > Plants > Roots > Unclassified | place... | reverse complement strand
GCTCACGTGGACGGGTCCGAACAAGAACATCCAAGGAACGGAAATTCGGAGGGACGAAGGACTGACGGGCCAACTTCCTCTCCCGAAAGCCTAAGTGCCGGATATGATTGTGACAGGCTGTCCAGTTCGGTGACAAACTTGCGACGAATAATTCAACAATATATCGGGACGGCATAATTATACATTCAGGCCTTCGCACTCACGAGGAACCCGTAGCCCACGTGGAACGGACCCAGCCAGATCGTCGACTGGGCGTGTGCGAAAGCTGTAGCATATTACGACAAGCGGACAAACGCGGAGATGGCACACCACGGGATGGGAAACCTAGAAAATAAACTAGCTCGAGAAATAGTGAGCTTCCTGTGTTTTGCGATGCCAATGCGAAACAAATTACTAACTGTCAATGCATGTAGTTGAAAAGGCAGGTGATTGCTTCTCATGGTTATCTCGTTAGCGCTTATCGGAAAAATATCGATCAAATGTATGATCTGCCAATGTAAGATTCAACTGTAGTAAGAGAACGCGTGCAAGAACTCGTTGAGCATGACAACGATTGTTTTGCTGCCACAGAACTTTATGATGTGAGTGTGACAAAAGAATCCAGTCCTAGTGCCAAGTATGTAGTCACTGATGGTCTATCGCTGAGGAAACATGAAAGGATGGCAGGGTCCGCTAGCATATTTCACATGCACACCAATTACCAACATTATCTACATGCAGTATTTTGACCAACAGGATGCATTAGGCTGACACATTCTCACACGCAAGTATTTTCAACCACTAACATAAGTTACCATTTCGTTAACTGCAACTGCACTTTTATGCGCTCTACACAATCTGCGCAATGGAACTGCGACAGTGGGATCACCCATTTTATTTGATTCAACCGTCTACAAAGGTACAAGCGAACTGCAGAACGTAAATAAAAATAAGAAGTAATCGCTGACAGGGAATATAAGTACAGGGCATTATGCGCGCTTCGAAGGAACCTAGGCAAACATGACCACCAGGCGGGCAGAAAGGATTATGGCGTTTTGCCTAGATACAATATCTAGGCGATGTGATTTCAGGAGTGATGCCCCGGTTCGAACAACTGGCTATACAGATAACTTTGGTGATGCCTGCGAAGATTAGGGACTACTGAGTACACAGAGGCAATCGGTACATTGTGAAAGAGGGAATATCGAGAACAATCCTAGGGAGTACCAAGTCTCTGTTGGCTCATTACGAGAGGAAGGGCGCTCCCAAGTGTGTAACTCGAGAACCCAGCAATCCGTCACGTGAAACGTAGCTAACCTTGGAACCCAGCAACAATCCGTTGCCCGAAAGAGGCACTCCACAGTAGAATACGCCCTGTCGTCATCCCCACCCATGCGACTATAGCGAACGACCCATACCGTACGACGGGGAGCCAAAAGGTGACGAACAGAGGTCGTGTCGGATGCAGAGGGGAACACACAACCTGACATGACAGCTAACGAGGGGACCACGTAGGAGAGAGGTGAAAGGAATGGCAAGACATGGGGGCAGGGGCAAATGCAAGAGTTTACCAAAGAGAAGACCTTGCAAATCAGGCAACTAAGGCGGGCATCCAGATCAAAAGGAGAGACAAGCAACTCATCACAGGCGCCACCTATATCACTATTGAGCTGGATATCAAGGCGGGGTCCGATGCAGAGGTCTGATATTGCAATGAGCGTGGGCGAGACGAGCAATGCAGCTAGCACCAGAGACGCGAATAAACGAAAATCTCGTAGGCCGTTTATTGAAGATGACGAAGATGAAGAGGATGATGAGGTAGAGCAACCTAACACTTACCCTAAAGGATGGGGAACGCAGAATATGGCGGATGACGATGATGAGATTGAGGATGAGAACGATCCTTATTTGTAACCAGGAGGGTGTACTACGGTTGAGGAGCGACTACGAAATCAAGCACATATAGTGGATGGGACAACGACAGAGGAGGATGAATGAGAGCAAGAGGGAGGAGATTGAACATGTGAGGATACTGACACGGGGTCGTCAGTAGGATACTACATGTGTTCGTAGAATTTACAGAAATATAGACAATGAATGGCAAAGGAACACGAGGTGTCGGTGCACGGGGGCGAACTGAGTAGGGGCAGAAACAAACGAGCGGTGAAGTGAACACTGGGGCAAATAAACAAATAGTCAGGTAAATGAACAGGTGAACGAAAAAATTCCCCAATGACTGAGTTGAAATGAAAGACGAGTGAATGAACTAAGCGATGAACGAACAAATGAATTAACAAACGAACGAATGAATTGATAAACGAAGGAATAAATTGAAGAACGAATAAATGAATTGAAGAACGGATGAATGAATGGAGTTGCCAACGAATGAATTGGAAAAAAAATGAATAAAATGAGGGACAAAGTCAGGAACTGTCCCGGAAACAACCAGGCACAATAAGAAATCCAAGAGAGTACAGAACCAACCAGGATTGCGCGGCAGGCCCTGCGATCCAGGGGCGATCCAACGGTTCGAGAACCTTGCGACGATCTACGAACGATCCGGCAATCCACCGATGATTCAGCAGTCCCTGAACGGTCCAGGGAAGGATAGCTGGATCGCGTTCTAGAACAAGTAGGTCCAAATGTACAGTACGAACCAGGATACACTGGAACTAACACGCACTTTTTGCTGATGAACATGCCTCTTCTACTTCGCACTGTCGTCTCTTATCTCAGGGGTCGCTTACGCACTATTTACTCATGTATATACGCAGCTATACCGCTTGCGTGCACACCCTCTTGTATTTAATTAGGGAAGTCTTGCTATGACTCATCATTTCATTTATATAATGTAAGTCATTCAGTGACTTATAAGTGGTAGATAAGGTCCCACTTCCTCATGCTAACTGCATTGGACAGGTGTCCAGTTCGGACTATAAATACCAGACCTTTCACTCTCTATAGACAGGCATAAATGCAAGAGGATAGAAAGGACCAAATAGCTATACTAGCAATTTATACCTTTTGCACCTGTTACTTTGATTAAGGCTCGCAGGACAAGCTCCATCTAGACTATCTTAGTTTGCATAAACCTGAACGCCTACTACACGCAAGTGGACACGCAGGCGTGCAAGATGAAGATCTACTCACGCAGATGTTAACATCAATTAAGGTGGCAATTTTGCAGGCACTAGAGTTGGGAATGGAGCTGCCAATAGATCAACTAATCAAGCTTGTATTTTCATAAGAATTTGGGCAGGCAATTATGTTAGTAATAGAGGTAGCAATGGAGCATGCAATTTAGTTGGCAATCTAGCTGGCAATAGAGCTGGTCATAGGGTTGGCAATAGAGCTGACAAGGAAGGTGGCAATAGAGTTGGTATCTTCTCTCACAGTAGAGCAAACAGTAGAGTAGGTAGTTTGGCTGTTGTTGGAGCTAGCAATAGAGGTGCAAATCAAGCCACCAACAGGGCTGTGCATAGGAGTGGGAATAGAGATGGCCATTTCTGTAGTATTTTTTTAGGCAGTAGAGAAGGCAGTATGAAAATGGATAGTTATAGAGTAGTGGGACAGCATAGAAATGTGTAGGTAACCAGTGGAGAGAAGGGCACGAGGGAGGAGCTTTTAGAAAAGGACGAGCGTAGTGTACTCTGTTGATTGTATTATGTTCTATCGGTAGGCATAAAGTCGAGTCTAAATACCGGAGATGAGGCTTCCAACGACAATAATAACTACCTAACTATAAAGGTAAGTAAAGTAGAGAAATCCGAGATGGAAATGGAGATTATTCAGGTCAGCCTAAGTGAAACAGTGTGGGAAATAACGAGCATGGGTAAACAAACATATTAGACAGCGTTGTACATACTTGAAGTAGAAACAGATAGAAGATAATAGAAGAAGATATCGTAAGGAGAAAAAAATGACGATATAACAACAAGATAGGTAAGTAAAGCTAACTAAGTAATGCCAAAATAAGTAGAGAATAACGACATCACATGGGCACAGAATGTATGCCGCAACACACTCTCTTATTCTGTGAGCCTAAATGTGTTAACATGGTGATAGTGATCGACAGGTAAGAGGCCTTTAGTAATAAGGTCCGCAGTATTTTGGCCTGAAGGGACACAAGAAAGAGAAAAGGATTTGCGGATGCGTTGTTCTCTTGTAAAATGATGTGCAACATCGATATGCCTAGTTCGAGGATTGCTGACTAACGTTTCAGCAACGTTGATGGAGAATGTGTTATCAACTTGTATGTGAACCATGACAGTGTGTCCAAGTTGTGAGAGAGGGTTGATGTATCAGAGAGCTTGTCAAGCAGTAATGGAGAGTGCTATGTACTCGGATACAGTAGTAGATGCAGAGAGAGAGTTCTGCTTCTTTGATAACCAAGATATTGCACAACCGTTCAATAGAAAGACGTATCCGGAAACAGAACGACGGCAATTACGACAAGCAGCATAATCAGCATCAAAAAAGGCAGACAAAGACAGTGGAACTCAGGGTGCAGAACATTGGGATTTAAAAGAAAGAGACTGAGTTCTAGCAAGATAATGAAAAATCCTTTTAATACCAGTCTGATGACATTTAAGGCGATGAGAAGAAAAGCATGAGATATATGAGACAGAAAATGCAAGGTCAGGACGAGTACAAGTAACAAGATACATCAGAGAGGCAACCATTTGTTGATATAAGGTACGTTCATGAGAAGGCTCAGAACGGTCAGCCTTGACTAGAGGAGCTTTAGGATCAATAGGAGTTTGAACTGTGCGACAGTTTTGCATTCCAAAGCGTGACAGGATGTCGGTGATGTACTGTCGTTGTGATAACTCGATACTGTTTTCTGTAGTTATAACTTCGATTCCGAGAATGTACTTAAGACCACCTTTTACATTGAACTTAAAGTGGGACTTGAGATGGTCGATTGAGATCTTGCTATAAGAAGCCTTACCCACTGTAGTAGTGTCATCAACGTAAACAACAAGTATTACCTTGAGTTTATAGTTTATAAAGACAAATGGATCAAAGGGAAGAGAGACAAAGCCTCAATCAGTAAGAACAGAGAAGAGTTTTTCGAAGCACTGTAGTGGTTCTTGCTTGAGTCTGTAAAGTGCTTTGTGAAGTCGAAGAATCTTGCAATCCAGACGAATACCAGGGGGTGGTAGCATCCAGATTTCTTCGGAAAGTTCACCATTCAAGAATGCTGATTTAATATCCAATTGTTCCATATCGAGTCCGAGATGATTTGCTAGCACAATGATAAGACATAAGGAGTCGTACCTTGTCACGGGTGCAAAGCTTTCATCATAGTCAAGGCCTTCTTGTTGTGAGTAGGCCTTAGCAATGATTCGATCCTTATGGCGTTCAACTGATCTATCTCCGTTGTGTTTAACCTTAAATTCCCACCTACTTCCAATAGGTTTCCTGCCTTTAGGTAAGTCCGTAAATTCATTTACGGTTCAGGTTCCAGCTTCTTCGATGGCTTGGTGTTCCTCAATCATGGCTTGTTGCCAGGCGTCCATATCCGATGATGTCATAGCTTCCTGATAGGTAGATGGCTCTGCAACGAGTCTAGCCCATCCAGACTCAGAGTAACGTTCAGGTTTCTTGGTAGAACTAATAGGATACTCTTTGTAGTCAAGTCGTGGGGTCTCAGGAACCTCCAAATAATTTCTTGTTCGAGAGGACCGAGGGGCAGAAGGAGTGCGAGTTACAATAGATCGTAGAGGAGTTGAGAGACCAGCTTCGGAGGTTGAGATGTCTCTCTCTGACTCAGAGTCCTCTTTTGAGAATTGTTGATATTCGTGAGGATCTTGAGAAGGAGGTGGAGCAATCTCAGGAGTTGGTTGAGGTGTGGGTGTAGTAGGTTGTAATTCAACAAGAGTGGTTAATGGACGTTCAGCAAAATCAGATGGTAGAGGGGGTGTGTGAATGTCGACGGAGGTATAAGAAGTTGACGGTTCAAACTTAACCTGTCGATAGTTGTCTACCTTGTGTTGAGATGGAATATAAAAACGGAATATATGACCTGAATCCGTATAACCAACAAGTCATCCTTCAAGTGCTCTGGCATCAAGCTTTGATCCAGCTGGTCGTTTTTCGATAGGAATATGAACGAAGGACTTAGAGAAGAATGGAAGAAGGTGAGAGATGCTTGGCTTGATATTGAACAGAGCTTCGAATGGGGTCTTTCCATTAAGAGCAGAGTGCGGAACTCTGTTTTTGATATAGGCAGCCCAGTTGAAGGCTTCAGCCCACAAAGAGGGTGTTGCATCGTCAAGAGAGGGTCGAACCATACTCGTGAGGGTTTGATTAGAGGGTTCTGCTGTGCCCTTAGATTCATGGGAATAAGTGGCAGTAGTCTCGTGCTTAATACCACGTTCTGTGAAGTAAGCTTCGAGTTCCTTGTGAACATACTCACCACCTTGATCAGTCCTGAAGGAACGAGGGTATCGATCAGTCTGAAGCTTGACCTTTTTACAAAACTCCTTAATGTTCCGAGTAGAATGACTGTTTTTATGGAGGAAGTACACTTCAGAATAGCGGGTTATGTGTTCAACGAAGGTCTGCATATACTTGCGTTTTCCCATTGATTCGACTTTGAAAGGTCCAATGAGATCTGTGTGAACAAGATCAAATGGTTTGGTAACCTTTGGGTATTCGACGGATGAGGGTACGATTTGTTTGGAGTTGTATTTGGCAAATGATGAACAGAAGTAATGAGCGGGTCGTTTTGGTAGGATGGATCCATCGGCATAGATATCTTTAGCATCGGACCAGAAACGAGGAGACGAGTGTCCAAGAGCCTGATGCCAGAATTCTGTTGCAGCCATATAGATAGTACCCTGACGAACAATAGGGTAGACTTGATAGGAGACATGTTCAAGTGAGGCGGAAATAACAACGCAATTATGAGCTTTCTTTATAACAGAAATAACACCATCTTCTCCAACCATTCGAAAGTGTCCAAGTACATCAATCTTTCTCCAAGAAATCAAGCAAGGCATATCCCAATCAGGCACATATAAAACATCAGAAAAAGTAATAGAGATGACAGAACTAGCAACGTCAAGATCCAGATTCATATTCCCTTGATGCGTAGCATGCACCACTCTTCCACCACCAACCGTAAGGCCTACATGGCAACGGACTGGATTAAGAAGATGAGAGAAGTCAGCTGTGATATGGAAGGAAGCACCAATGCCAAATATCCATACCTTGTATGTAGTATAGTTGGCGTTAGCCAATGCATTACCTAAGGAAGTAGCAGGAGCAAGAAGCGAGGAAGAAGAAGAAGAAGCAGAAGGAGAGGAAGAAGACGCAACCAAAGCAAGACCATTGTCAGTAAAGAGGAGTTCTTGAGCAGTGGCACCTCGATATGATATGGGATCTTTTCCAGTGGACTTGGAGGGGGAGGAGAAGTTTGTTTGTGCCTTGTGGTCTTTGCGAGATTTGCATTATTGCCACGTGTGGCCACGGAATGGAAAAAGCTTTGGATCATCTTTTGATTTGCACCATGAGCATTCATTTCCTTTTGCTGGCTCTAATTTCCCATATCTGGTAGAATTAGGTTTTTCTTTCTTTCAGACCTTGTTGGATTTGACCTGAAGTGCCTTGTTCTTTGTAGGCTGATTGACGAGTAAGGAGGAGGTCATCTCAAGGAGACGAGTGTGGAAGTCGATGTATTTGAGTTCCGTCTTGGTCTAAAGATTGTCAACGATATTTTCCATGGAGTCAGGGAGAGTCATGAGGAGATGGTATGCGCGGATAGTGTCATCTTCTAAGTACTTAGCATTGTTGGATTTGACCTGAAGTGCCTTGTTCTTTGTAGGCTGATCGACGAGTGCGCAGGAGGTCATCTCTAGGAGACGAGTGTGGACGTCGATGTATTGGAGTTCCGTCTTGGTCTAAAGATTGTCAATGATATTTTCCATGGAGTTAGGGAGAGTCATAAGGAGATGGTATGCGCGGATAGTGTCATCTTCAAAGTACTTGGCATTGTCATCAGTCTTATTGAGTCTGTCTAGAATGCGTCGGAGATTTGTGTCATATTGGTTAATGTGATCTAGCATCGTAGTATCGTCTGCCTTCTTGGAGTTAGAGAAGAAAGAATTAACGGAATGGAAGAGAGTGGTAGTATTACGACGATCGAAGCGGTCATGAAGGTAGGTCCATGCAAGTGGTGCTGTAGGTTCATTTGCTATTGGTTGTGGCAGAGGTTGTTCGCATAACATCATAAGGTGTACTTTTGTCTGTGTGTTGAGTTTCTTCCATGTCTTGAGTTCGTCAGGATCTGAAGGAGCTGATAAGGTGCCATCAATGATTTCAGTGAGATCATAATATGCGAAAATCATGAGGACTTGGGACTTCCAGCAAAGGTAGTAGGAACCATGATCAGAGAGACGTTTGATATTGTCGAACTTGAGGGTGGGAGTAAACTGCGTAGGTGGGGTAGTAGCACTGGAGGATAATGCGGCAGCTGAAGCCATGAGTGGATCAAAGAAAGATAAAAATCCGTCTCTGTATAAGGTAGTAAGTAGACTCGATTAACACAGTAAAGAGGCTAGAGCTCCGGCCTCACAACCTATTAAAATGGATAGATATAGAGTAGCGGGATAGCGTAGAAATGCAAAGCTAGCCAGCGGAGAGAAGAGCACGAGTGAGGACCCTTTATGATAGGACGAGGGTAGTGTACTCTGTTGCTTATATTATGTTCTATTGGTAGGCATAAAGTCGAGTCTAAATACAGGAGATGAGGCTTCCAACGACAATAATAACTACCTAACTATGAACAGAAGTAAAGTAGAGAAATCCGAGATAGCAATGGAGAGTATGCATGACAGCCTAAGTGTAGCAGTGTGACAAACAACGAGAATGCTTAAACAAACATTTGAGATGAAAATGCACGATAAGTTGCATCTGAGACAGCGTTGTATATACTTGAAGTAGAAACAGAAAGAAGATCATAGAAGAAGATATCGTAATGAGAAACAAATGATGATATAACAACAAGATAAGTAAGTAAACCTAACTAAGTAGTGCCGAAACAACTAGAGAATAACAACATGAAAGGTGTACAGAATGTATGCCGCAACAGGCAGTAGAGTAGGCAGTAGAGTAGGCAGTAGAGCAGGCATTTAAGCAGGCAGTATATCAGGCTGTTGGTCTGGCAGTAGAATTGGTAATAAAGGTAGAAATGACGCTGATAATACAGCTAGTAATAGAGTTGGTAACTGGGCTGGTAATAGACTTCGAAATAAAGCTCGTCATGAATATAGCAATAGATCTCACTTTTTCGCTAGCATTTGCAGAGGAAGAGGAGTAGGTGGTTTTGCTCCTAGTAGTGCCAGCAACAGAGGAGACATTAGAGCTGGCAGTTTGGGTGGCAGTATAATTGGCACATTGGTATTGTGGCTGGTAGGTGTAGTTGCAAACGGAGAGCTGGAGTTGGGGCCGTACCTGACAGACCCCATTGAATACTACTATACATATGGAGTATCCTTTTCTCACATATTCTGCATGCCTTTGCATATGTAAGAGCTTCTGAATATATTCATTATTGTTGTTCTTTGCCGTGTCACATGCTGTTTGAGTCGTAACTGCTGTAGAGGTTGGTCTAGTGTTGTATCTTAGACATGTTTTACTAAGGAAATACAATTCTCCTTGATTCACTATTATTGATAGGGTATTTAAAAGATTTTCACCTTTAAATAAGCTTAGGTTGTCTCAGCTTGATATAGTCCAATTATATGAACACACATCTAACTTTAGATTACAGGTTTCAAACCTACTATCTTATCTTACTCATATAAACTATCATACAACCTAGTACAAAACTTGGGTAAAAGATACAGAAAGATGATTTCTGAATATAATGTTGGGCAATTGTTCGAAGAAAGAAAACAGATAAAATTTAAAAAGATTAGTAACTAAATCGAAATTCTGGAGTTATGCGATTTAGAAGAAGATGACTGCCTACAAGTTAATACTGATATGTTACAAGTGATAAACAGTGAGAAAAATATATAGAGAAATGTAAAGTAGGAACTTATTATTTTGAAGATGAAGAAAGAAGGGAAAACTATATGAATAGGGAATTGAAAGACAAGACTAAGCTATACCTTGAAGAGCAGTTTACTTAGGAAGCTGACAGTTAATAAAGGAAGATTATGTTAGTAATATATAATTTGGGTCATGAAAGGACGATATTAGGTTTTAAAATCATAAAGTAAGAGATTGGAATTTTTATTATAAGAATATTAGGAATGTGAGACAAAGACAGGTCTAGTTATGAGATTGATTAACAATGGTTAACATTAAATCCCAAAATAATTAAATAGTTTACCTTTCGAAATATTCTACAGCCTAATCCGTTTACCTTTCGAAATATTCTACAGCCTAATCCGTTTACCTTTCGAAATATTCTACAGCCGAATGTAGAAGAGGAACTAAATAATCATGAAATGAAAGAAGTAGTATTAAACCTTAACATTTTGTTTAACCAAGCGCAAAAGATTTGTTAAAATTTTACTTTCCTTCATCATTATGTGATCCATATAATATGCTTTTGCCAAAGTCTTATTTGCAATCTTTTTTAACTTAATCCATAATAGTCACATGCTATATACTTACACTCTTGTACTTAGAATACTACAACCACCTCTTGCATAGTATCTACTTTTCTTTCCACCTTTGATTTTAATATCTAGTTTTTTTTTTTTTCCAATTTGTTACTTTATCTTTATATTTAACTTGGAATACTTCTACTAAAGTTCCTAGTTTGGTTTCTTTTCCATATATACTTTCTATACAAAGTTGGTTCCAATATTTTTTGATTTGTTTTTTGCATAGAGTAGACACTTAATAGTCAACTCGATATATATAATTCTTCGTTCGGCTCCCTTATATTTATGTATTTATATATCTGATAGCTTACATTATAAACTTACTATTGTTATGATGTACATTCTATACTATTTATCTTGTTATTTCCCATCTATTTCGGCATGTTATTCATTGTTATACTATAGCATTTCATCATTTATATTCTGCTTTGTTTTACATTATAATACTTTTCTTCCATTGCATACTGTCCATGTCTATCTTCAGTTATACATGTTATTCTTTATACTGCTCACTCTGCATGTTAGCCTCACATGTTAATTGTCCATGGGCGTTTCTTTTATATTGTCTTAGTCTGGTCTGACATATATATCACATTTCCTATTTTATTATTCTTCACAGCATTTACTTTCATACTTAGATAGATATAATCCGTCTTAGTAAGTAGTGCCTAAAGTACCCAAGTGTAGCATTACTGCTGTACTTTAGGTAGAATAAGGAGGTAGTCTACATTGCAATCGACTTGTACGTAAACCTTCAATACAGGTACTATGGCTGCTAGAGTTTCCAGGTTTTCGGTGCGATCTCGTAGGCTTTAGAATCTATCTCAATAGTTCAAAACCAATTGCTCTGTCTTCTCTATTGCAACAATCTTATCTACTTCTCTGTATTATCCATTCCAGATTTCAACTTGGCATTTCTATCTTAGAACCTCATGTCTTCTTCTCCTGCTACTTAAACTTGTGCCTCTGCCTCTAGTCCAGCGGGACGACATGCACCATACACATTAAAGCATGATAATATTTTTCATCTCAAAGATAGCACTCGCTATCGCACCTACTGTGATGTTATACATTCTTCACTATAAACAACGACTTCGATCTCTAGCTGCAGAGTCTAAAGACACAACCTCCCCTAATCTTTACTAGCACTCAGCTCACTACATTTACTATAACGGAATCCATTTACACCATCTACTCATAACAATCTATTATTCTCATACTCATATTCATTATAACATAACTAATAAGACTAACTTCAGATATGCTGATACTCAAATTAAACTTAAGAAACTTACACTTTACTCCTTTCAAGAACTCGTCTCTAATTGACATTTGGGTATGAAGTAGAAATCAATAGGTATCAACAAGCAATTTAAGATGCTGATACAAACTCCTTCAGGAACAACAAGACCTACCATCAGCAAAAATGGCCAGGTTAGCCTGTACTATCTAGACTCATCCTGAACCTCCTGGATCCTGTGGCATGTAATGCGGTCCTACAATCAACCATGTATTATCATTGATCACCGTTGATGTTGTGGACCACGTCGAACAAGCAGGACCTGCATAAACACCGAGGACAAACAGGTACCTCCAGGACCCAGGGGACAACACGGGACAGAGTGGTGGAACTGGACTACTCTGGTTAGTCCCTACAAAGAATCGCGCGTGGACCTGGTTGTTCTTGCTGAAATTGTGGCGAACTGTGTGTATCCTGCTGAGGAAAAAATCACATTGCGATCTGCTTCAGGTTGCACTCGCAAACTCCGCCAATATATACATTAATTGCAACTTGCAGCTACCTTACATACCAAGCCTCAGAAATTCCACTAATCTGGTAGATGACACAATCCCGCTAAATTCCACCTGTGACAAGAAGAATTGATGCACCGACCGTACTAAGCAGTATATAAGTACCTAACTACTGTGGTAGCATCTAACCAAATAACCAGTTGGTACTCCTGCAACTCCGGCATTCTGCAAATTCCTGGATTCTCCAACTTCTTGGATTTTGATACTTTCATTTTCCTTCGGAAGTCTCCACTCCCACCTTTCTGCCGCTGCGGGATTCTTGCACCTTCTTGGATTCTCCCACCTTCCTGGATTCTACCACCTTCCTAAATTCTCCCACTTTCCTTCTGCTACGGGATTCTCCCACCTTCTTTCCACTCTGGGATTCTCGCACCTTCCCACTGTTCTGGGATATTCCCACTTTCAAATGGTAAATTTGTTATTTCCGCATTTCAAGCTAGCATCATGGCTCAAACTAATTAAGTGTCTTGGGTGATGGTTTCGCATTACCTAAGAATGACGTCAGCAAGTGCTCGTGATGCGAGAGGATACAGTAGCATGCGACTACCCATCAAGGATATATTCACGGACTTGTCAGCTCACTTGCACCTCACTTCCCAATATTGGCATTGGTTCTGCACGCGTCACGGCTCAAACCTATTAAGTGCCACCCACGTTGGGGTCGCGCAACCTGATAAATGTCAGCAATAGGTCATGACACGTCTGGACGCACAAGCCTACACAGGGTAAAGGCATGTATGTCACGTAATTTTTGCGAGAGGTGTCCTCCCATGTACCACTGCAGACTAAGGAGGCTGTCGTGTAGTCTATGTGGTGAATGTAGCTTGGGCAGGTATTAGTAAAAGCTTTATGTGCGGTGATGGAGGGAAAGATAAACATCTGATACAAACAATGGGAGCTTGCGATGGTAGTGAAGTGGTGGCAAAATCAGGGTTAGGTAGCTGCTTGCAATGCAGGTTGACTGGTAGAGAAGTCACTGGTAGGTAGTTACTAGTAGTAACGGAAAAATGGATGGGGCGCGTGTCTAGCCACCCGCGGCGGAATGGGCTGGCAAGCGCTACGTAGCACGCTAAGCCACAATGGGCAATGACTTAATCTGGGTATGACAGCTCCTGTGTTCAACCCTTCCTGGGTTTCACACTTACACAACTTCGGTTTGCAACTACACATGTATATATATCATGGCAGCTAACGAGGTTGGTTGTAAGGTCGCAGGCACATAGGTGGATTTTAAACCCATGAACTCACTCCTCTTAGGGTAGATTTCATGCATATGAGGTCCCTGCCATGTGGGTAGATTTCATGCATGTCAGGTTGCTGCCATATGAGGAGATTTCATGCATATGAGGTTGCTGCCATATGAGAAGATTTCATACATATAACGTCTCTGCTATAGGCGTAGATTTTGTGCAAATGAAATCACTGCCACATGCGTAGATTTCATGCATATGAGGTCGCTACCAGATGACAAGATTTCATGCATATGAGGTCGCTACCAGATGATAAGATTTCATGCATATGAGGTCACTGCCATATGAGCAAATTTCATACACATGAGGTTGCTGCCATATGAGAAGATTTCATGCATATGAGGTTGCTGCCACATGAGACGGTTTCATGCATATGAGGTTGCTGTCATATGGGTATATTTCATGCATGTGGCGTTGCTGCTATATGGGTAGATTTCATGCATCTGAAGTAGCTGCCTCATGAGAATGTTTAATGCATATGAGGTCGCTACCATATAGATAGATTTCATGCATATGAAGTCGCTACCTGTGTAGTGGCATTTACCCAACTACATGAAATCTACAAATATGCATGAAACTTACCTATGTGGCAGTAACCTCATTTGCATGAAATCTTGCCATGTGCATTAAATCTATCTACAACCTTATATGTATAGAAACTAGTGATATGGCAGCCACCTGAGATGCATGAAATCTACCTATATGACAGCGACCTCATATGCATGAAACTTTCAAATATGGCAGCGACCTCACATGCATGAAATCTTCTCATATGGCAGGGACCTCATATGCATGAAGTCTTGTTATGTGGTAGTGACGTCATATACATGAAATCTTATCATGTGGTAGCGACCTCAGATGCATGAAATCTACACACATGGTAGCGACCTCACATGCATGAACCCTACGCATATGGCAGCCACGTCATATGCGTGAAATCTTCTCATATGGCAGCAACCTCATATGCATGAAATCTTTTCATATGGTACCGTCTTGAGATGCATGAAATCTACACATATGGCAGTGACTTCATGGGCATGAAATCTATGCATATGGTAGTGACGTCATATGCATGAAATCTTCTCACATGACATCGACCAGATGTGCATGAAATCTCTTCATATGGCAGCAACCTCACATGCATGAAATCTACCCATAAAGCAGCAACCTCACATGCATGAAATCTACCCACATCGCAGCGACTTCATGTGTTTAAAACCTACCTATATGCCTGCGACCTTGTAACCAACCTTGTAAGCTACCATGATATATACACATTGCTAGTTGCAAACCGAAGTTGTGTAAGTACGAAACCCAGTACGGGTCAAACAAAGGAGCTACTATAGCTAGATTAAGTCATTGCCCACTATGGCTTAGTGTGCCACGTATCACTGGTCAGCCCATTCCACTGTTGGTGGCTGGACACGTACCCTATCCATGTTTCCGCTACTACTAGTAGCTACCTACCTATGACTTCTCTACTAGTCCATCTCCATCGTAAGCAGCTACCTACCCGTGATTTCTCTACCTGTCCACTCTCATTGCAAGCTCCCATTATTTGCATGAGATGTGTATGTTTCCCTCCTTTACCGCACATACAGCTTTTACTAATACATGCCCAAGCTACATTGACTACACAGACTACACGACAGCATCCCTAGTCTGCAGTGGTATGTGAGAGTACACCTCACACACAAATTAAGCGACAGACACGAATTTAGCCTTGGTAGGCATTTGCGTCCAGCCGTATCATTAGCTATTGCTGACGTTCATCAGGTCGTGTGATCCCAGCGTGGATGGCACTTAGTAATAGGTTTCAGCCGTGACGCTTGCAGAACCTATGCCAATATTGGGAAGTTAGGTGGATGTGAGCTAACAAGACCGCGAATATACTCTTAGTGTGTAGGCACTTGCTCCGGTATCCTCTCACATCACAAGCGCTTGCTGACGTCATTCTTGGGTTATGCAAAACCACCACCGAAGGCACTTGATGGGTTTGAGCCCCAACGCATGCTTTAACTGCGGAAATAACAAATTTACCATTTGAAAGTGGGAATATCCTGTAGCAGTGGGAAGGTGGGAGAATCCCGGAGTGAAAGGAAGGTGGGAGAATGCAGGAAGGTAGGAGAATCCTGCAGCGGGAGCAATAGAGGAGGGGAGAATCACGGAGGACAAGGAAAGTATGACAATCCAGGAAGGTGGGAGAATGCAGGAATGTGGGAGAATCCAGGAATATGGGAAAATCCATGAAAGTGGGAGAATTCAGGAGGTGGGACAATCCCGCAGTAGTAGCAAGGTGGGAGCGGAGAATCACGGAGCAAAAGGAAAATGTGAGAATCCAAGAAGTTGGATAATCAAGGAAGTTGGAGAATCCCGAAGTTGCAGGAGTGCCTACTGGGTATTTGGTTTGATGCTACCATGGTAGTTAGGTACTTGCATACTGCTTAGTACGGTCAGCGCATCAATTTTTCTTGTTCCAAATAGAATTTAGCGGGATTGTGGGATTAACAGGATAGTTCAATTTCTGGGGCTTGTTATGTAGTGTAGCTGCGAGTTGTAATTCATATATATATTGAGCGAGTTTGCGAGTGCCACCTGAAGCAGAGTACAATGGCATTCTTTTCTCAGCAGGATACACCTAGTTTGCCGTAATTCCAGCAAGAACAACCTGATAGCACGGCGATTCTTTATTATGACGGACCAGAGTAGTCCCATTCCACCAGTCCGCACTGGGTTGTGCTAGTGGTCCAAAGGGTTCCAGATGGACCAAAAGGTTCAGAGCGGTCTAGATGCTCCAGGGTGACCTGTGGGTAGCAATGGATGAACCGTGGGTCGCAATGGATGAAGCAGGAGGCTAGACGCCAGGTTCTGAATAATCCTCTTTTTTGCTGACGCATGTTTGCAACAACTACACGTGCTGCTCAAAGAACAATCAGTCCACGTTGAAAGGTTATACTTACAAGACCAGCAAATATCTTAAATAGCAAAACATCCGCAAATCTGATAACAACATTCCACATTCCACCACTTTGTAAGAGATTGTTCTCCACCGAGCTCCTAGAGCCAATCATTGCTCTAATAATACTTATAATAAAGTCATTGAATTTGTTGTCACTCTCTTCACTCCCAACTGGCTTGTGCTCCCTCTTGGCCATCTCAAAACAGCTCCACTAACTATACTACACGTAAGGTGTGGATATTTGAGACACGAGTTTCCTTCAACATCCCTGATAACTACTAGTGTTCAAGATCAACTCCATTGTCCTATACCACTGACTGTTGGTCGCAGAAGAGTAATGCATGCTACAAATTGAGATAATATTTGTTTAGATATTGAAGTTTGTCGTTCTGTTATTTTGTATCTCTTTGTGATATATTGTATTTATCTGATTGCAGAGAAGCTAGTTTAATTTCTCAGAGTAAGATTGATAAGTTAGGCCAATGTCCTATGGTTGGTTAGGATCAAGATATTGATATAATTAGAAATATTGACAATGTAATTTTTCTATGTCTCCTTGGCATGGGTCTTGTTAAGTTCACCTGATCAGGCATAATAGAATGATGAATGCAGTAGCCAAACATTTCTGGCATCAAGGTCTAGGTCACACCTCCATTGCTTTTTGTATGATGCTAGAGAACTTTATCAATATCAGGAAAGAAAATTTGGCGCCTAAGAAGCTTCATTCCGATTTCAACTGCCTTTTGTTCCCTTCTAGCTCCTCTTCATTTATTAATTTCAATCTATCTCCTCTGGCCGCCTATCATGCCTATTCTTATCCTCCACTGTCTACCAATCTTTCTTCTTCCTCTATTGTCTCCTCTACGTCAGTCCACTGTCTATTAATATCTCTCCCTCAACTGCCGTATCCTTTGTGTCTCCTTACAAATGATCATTTTCTACTTATGTCTTCCCACTGTCCTATTCTAGTCCCTCTAATCCTTTTACAACTCATGTGCACCCCTGTTTCTTTTGCTACACCAACCCTATTCAGTACGGACTCCCTCTAGGCTGGTTCTTCATCATCGCATAAAACCGTTATATTCCTCTTATTTCTTTATGTATATAGTTCATTACACATGATCAAATCTAGCCTTTTATTCACGAACTAGCTTCTACCTTCCTCTAATAGTATCAAATAGGCTATTCCCTCAATATCTGCCACTGGTATTACATACTTGCCTTTCCCGTTACTATTTATCTCCACGCTGCTCATCTCCAATTCGTCACTAGGCTTTGCTGGGCCCTTCAGTAGCAGCAGTACCACTAACGCAACCTCATGGACGTTCTGCATCTTGTCGCAGACACTGAAGAGCCCTTCTAGCGTTCCCACCATCCTTCCGTTAAGTTGCCCAATTTGTAATTCCACTGGCGAATGCTCTTTGTGCCCCACCCATACCTAGTCTGCCCTAGCCTTGCCTCGCCCCCTACAATCTTCTTTTCCTGTCCACCACACAGTATGAACAACTTCGCCCTCTCCCTGGACCTGCAGTACTGTCACCATCAGAGCATTGTAACAATGCGACCAGTACCTACCAACCCTGACAACGTCTGCTGCTAGCCCAGCCCTGTCCACATTCATTCCCCAATATTCCGCCAAACACACAACCACATCAGTTATTCCCAATGAGATGCCAAGTGCTGAAAGAGGTACACAACTGGGCTCATCCACAACCTGTATCCCCTCTAGTTTCAGCCTCTCAATGGCAGTTTGTTTCACCTGTTTGTACTCCTCCAGCATGTTTACAACGTCAGTTGCCATCTTCATGTGGTGACTCTACGGTAGTAGGTTTAACTCTCTGCTTCTGATTGCATAGTCCCTATTAATGACGTCCAGGATTTGCTCAGTTGGATCGAGTCAGTTCGAGCACCAGTATGCATCCTTTAGTGGTTTCTGGATGGATTCCATGATTTCTGTAGCGTATTGTGGAAGTGCATCAAAGTCCTTTATCTGTTGTGTCTAGTGTGAGAGTAGATGTAGCTTCTGAAATGTGAACTCCATCTGCTATGAGATCTCACGAATTACTTGTTGTCTTTTGTCTTGATCATCTGCACTTCGTTTTGCTCACTACGTGGCTGTGAGCTTGAAATACTAATGTGTAGTTGCCTGCTGTGTGTGGCCCTCAGCTAGGTCCTTAGCAGCCTTTGCTGCCTCTTCCCGATCTGCCTCACTTGGCTGAAATTCACTGAACACATGCATACACTCGTGCAATTGTGGCAGATATTGAGTCACATACCATGTGGTTTGTAGTGTGTGACTCCGATATTGTGCCATCAAGCAGAAATCCCTGATTTCTCGTACGCATTGAATTGCGATTTTGGCATCACTTTGTGCAGCTAACGGAGAAGCTTGAACGTCCTTCCTGTGCCACAGAGCTCCTATAAACCAAGCCAAGATAACATGTTTGATACCTCTCATTTCCGTACCAGTTCACACTGTTATCTTGCGATATTCGTTGTGAGGCTGTCGGAACCCAACGTATGGTGGAATACCCTCCCGTAACTCATCAAATGCTTACAGATACTCCTGTTTCTACAAAAATCCCTCTATCCATTCCATTGGGTGCTTCAGGATTTCAAGCAGGATATTATGTAGTATATCACTCGTAAGGATGAGGATGTGAACAGTACGCCTGAGTTTGCACAGTGCGTTCGGAAATGGTTTCATCCTCTCACTATCCAGTCTCTACCTTGTAAGCTTGTTATCCCCACATTCACTGTTACAGGCGAGCTGTAATATATCACATTGCGTACTAAAGTATGGAAAACAAGAGTGAGACTTGTACCAGCAAAAAGATATAATAATCTCTCGTGTAAATACGTACTTGATAAGAATGATACTATTGTAGACTTAGAACACTACTTGGGTCTTGTCTTTTCTAACTATACAAGTTCGTTGACTTAAATAGATTTTTTCCATCTGATAATTGCTTATCAGATCCACGGAACTACTATTTAAAAGATCGTCATCAGATTCAGCCTCTTCGTTAGCGGCTACCTAATTAGGATGCCCCTCACGTATTAGGAGGACTATAGTCTGACATACATGTAAAGTTCAGCTGAGCTGCAATGTATCTGCAGTCATACTAACATATTTAAATAGTACCCAAAGGTATCTAATAACGATACATGAATGACGAACAACAGAACCTAATAGAAACATATACAAATATATCGAAGTTATAAACATGTATGAGGCTGTTCCTGAGGTCACACATTTCCTTATGTTAAATCCCTTTAACGGCCTTTGATGCACTCATTCCTCAGATGCCTGGAGGGTGATCAGGCCTTTTAGTTAGGCATTGCTTTAGTGAAATAGCTAGGGATATTGATTCTGCCAAGTACTGTAACTCACTTACCTAAGCATGTAACATGCAAACTTTGTTTGTACTTACTGTGCAATATAACCAGCCTGGTAGAGCTTCTGATAGTCTGTTTGATCCCTCGTGGGATATTGTCTTTTAGGTAGTGTGACCATTAGATTGCTCGTAGCTAGACATATGGGGCACTAATTCATTTTGATGTCGTGGAAGCCCACATTTTCCATGAGATCCACAAGGCAAATTGAAACTATAGGTACATAATTTCTGACATGTTCATCTCTGCAGGCCACCTCATATCCGCTGCTCCAGCACTATTAGTCAGTACAGAATATCCATTGTCTATAGGTTTATACAATTATCGTACCTCATGTTCATTAACCAAAGGCTTAAGAATGCCTTCGAAGATTGTATGTTGTACCCTCAGGGCATCATGTTCTTGCTGCTTGCTAGGAAATGCCATAATCTCTTGGTTGCGCTTGGGACCAATAGGTAGCAGTCCTATCAAGATCCATGCCTGTGGAGTGGGTTTATTGCGAATCCGAGGGGGGATGTTGCCAATGGACATTAACAATGGCTACCACTTCCTATTGCCTGAGAAATTGGAGAGGAATGTTTGATTGGATGTCAGGATAACTGGTATTAGTGTACTACCTACTGGTAGGGTCCTCTGAGGGATTTTCAGTGTACTTAGTTAGTCTTCCTATCCTTACACCTCAGGAGTCACACCTGTACCTGTGTTTTCCACTACCAATCACCTATATACTCATCCATGTACACTTAATTACCTCCGTCATCAAACTTTAGAACTGTCTCTCATACTATGTGCTCTGCAAACGTCCACTGTGGCAGGAGGTATGCTATCGTACTATGGATGTGTCAGCAATAAAATTCACAACCATATTGAAGATGATAATTAACTGTTACCTTGTGCTATAGAGGCTAATCTATTAGGTCCCTCATCATGTTCCGCCACATGTGGCCAGATTTTAAGTGGACACTGGGTGTCTGATTCTAGTTCCAGGGTAACAAATTGTTTTTGAAGAAGTCATCGATATGTTTCAAGGGGGTCTTGCTCTAATGGAAGAACCTAGCCAGTTCGTATGCATATATATTGTCGAATGATGCAAGTGGATTGAACTGGCGGCTTCGGACGTGGTTGAACGTACACACCTTAGTAACTTTTCCACCTCTGTATTCCAATAGCAAGCAGACAGAGACCTACTGGCTCTCTCTGATGTTGCGTGTAGACTCTTATGTGCCTCGCACAATCTACTTGCAGGAGTTTTGGTATTTCTGTGCATTCTCCTGTGCATTCAAATATCAGCCTAAGTCCTTAGTAAGCTAAATTAGAACTAACTAAAGCTCTGGTGAAGTCATTAGAGAGTTTGGATAATTGTGGAATTGCTGAACTGAAGCTATAACTCTACTTCATATTTACCATTGTCTCCACGCATGGCCTGTCACAGTCCAGAACATTTCCATCACAGTTAGATGGCTTATTAGAATCATCAGCTTGAAGGTATCAAACACATTGGCCTGCACTAGAGAACTCGAAATGACAATGTTTGCACCTTATCATCAGTTAGTGGGCGTAGGTAACTTTTGCTAATGCAGGATGACTCCCATAACAAAGAATCACATATGCTGGAGGGCTCATGCCTTATGGTTACCCTGTACAGTAGATTCAAAGTTGCCCTAGCAAGACTGTTAGTACAGAGAATGGTTGTTGTACTAGTCTCCTTCTCCGTGCTTCTGCCTTGTGCTTATTGCTACCATAGTGTGTCTGCCACATGCATGCTAGTTTCACAGCATGCTCTATTTGTTTTGGGTACCAACAAGACCACTAGTCTGGTTGGGTGGACGGAATTTGCCTGTTTGGAGAGGGCACATTGTTCTTGAGCACACATTAGAAGGCTATAGTATGCAGGCAAACCAGCGAGAATGTGGTGGGCACTAGGAGGTTGGCTCGCCAGGGTCTGGTTGAGTGGGGAAACTGGTCAGGTAGCAACTATAAATAATTTGGTACCCTCAAAGGCCTTGGTAAGCTGTCAAACTAGCCATACACGCACTAAGGATGGTTAATGCCTACAATCTAGATAATTTTGGGGCTAGCAGCTAAATACCCATACCAAGACTGGAGAGATCTAGTCTATGGTTCCAGTTTCCATTCTCTTCTTCTTGTCCAATAATGGCCCACAAACCCCAAGTTACCCACGAACGGTATGTAGGGTACCCTTCTCACCCTAGAAACTCAACACCAAATCACATCTAAGTGTCTTTCAGGTCAATTCGAGTGCAAATACAGGATTTCTCCAGTAAGTTAATTGGGGATCATTGTGAGCTAGTTGTACGCAGACTATGGCTAAATAAGGCTAAAAGTTATAAGGATAGTGTTGGTCACACGTATACTGAGACAACACTATATCTACATTCGTAGGTTAATACTAGACCCTAGTCGTCTGTGTTTGCACTAACTAAAGGCAGTATAAATAATTATGTCAGACAACAGGAAAACAACTATGAAAGGGTAGGCCAAGAGGATGGGGTTTTCAGAAACTGAGATCCCTGCCAAACTGTACACACTGTGATGCAAGCAGGTGTATAGTGGTATCTAGAACTATGACTGTTGCGGCCTGGAATAGGCTGGGACAAGGAGGTGACATGCCTTCTGCGAGTAGGACACAGGGCAGCCCACCATGGCTACTTGGGTCCAACTGATATACCACTAGGAGTGGGTCAGCAAAAATATCAGGATTCTATGTGATGAGGTCACAAAGAAGGCCTGGCGTAGCTGGCAGGCCATGTAGGAGATGGTGCAACTAGCTTGGCAGACCTATAGGAGTGGCAACAACGGGGCTCCACAGCACATGTAGCCACAATAGTGGCTGCTACCACCTTTTCAGCAGCTGGAGCCGCCCCCACGAGCCCTTTCTGCATGCCTCAAAACCAAAAGGGGAAAGGGGGATGCTGGCATTCGAAAGGCAATACCAGAGTCACATGCAAAGAAGATAAGGGTGGTCAAGAGGAGGCGTAACTAGTGTTTCCTGTGGTTTCTTGTCGAGTCTGGTTGTTAGTAGCATTTCTCCTATTTTTTTCTTTTACTTTGCTTTGATTTCTTTTATGTTTCTTGTGTTAATTGTTTTATTTGTTTTTATGTTTATTGCATGTAAATGAGATCACACACTTGACTTTCAGAAAACTATGATCATCTAACCCTAGACTGTGAATGTCATTATTCTGGTTGCAACTAGCCTGGAATGTTGTGAATAAAACAAAACTAATAACCCTAGTCTTGTTGAAACAAAGATAACATGACTAGTAGAGACTACAAAGGAAACTAACTCCTTAGCAACCAAAACTGGACTGGTGAAGACTGCAAACAAAAGCATCTTCTTGACAGTCATAGCTGGACAACAAAGAGCTGATAATATGCAATTATAATATATCAATCAGTAAACGAAGACCAAACATGATTCCCCGAGTTCACTTTCTGCCAGTATATCTCTCTAGTGTGAGAATCTTCTTACCTATACTAGTTTTCGCTATTGTGAGAGATTTATTGCGAGGTCTATTCATCGTTTGTGCCTGAGCTAACTACACTAGGTATAGTCACAAAACAGGAATATGACTGCCAAATGAAGAAGTGGCAATGCTCCAACGGATATAGAGAGCGATGATGGCGCAGAACCAACCCTAAAGCAGGTAGCAGAAAAAGCTGGGTTTTATGACCCAGAGATTCCCCGACAAATATTTACATTATGGAGAGGACAAGTGCATCGAGTAGTGCAAAATGGTGGTTCTTTCAGTACGTGAGAGTCTGGCTCTGAAAGGTGGGCAGCATTTTGTGAATGAACTGGTAGGCAGCCTACACTGTCTGCTCAATGTTAGGTGAACTATGAAAGCGATGAAATACGTAGGACTGATCATACCTTGCGTGAGAATGTGGCTAAAAAGGCTGGAAATAGCAGGTAAAAAATGTGGAAAGTCATAAACAGCGCAAGGGCAGCATACTGTACCACAATGCCTAATGGGCCAGAAGTGGAGTCACTCTAGTGGCTGATACCTGCTTCAGAGGAGCTGGGCACACCTACAATGGGGCCTTCTTACATGCCCCGTCATGCCAGAGGCAGTGCCAGCACAGCACTAGTAAACGCCACTACCGAATCCAATTCAGAAAGGGATAGGGTACCTGCTCAAGGGCTGGCACCATTCTAAGTGGGTGTGGTACTAGTCCTGGCACCAGTCCCGACGATAGTCCCTGTGGCTCCTCCAGTCCCTGCTACTAGTGCGCCTCTAGTCCCTGCTGGTTCTACTGCGGTTGCTCTGGGTCTTGTCACAGCACTTGCTGCAGTCGCATTTCTAGTTCCCGCAGGTTCAGCTCCAGTTGCTGTAGGCCCAGGAATTACACCTGGTGTACAGCAGGTCGAGATTGTGGTGTAGCACCCTAGTCTGCCAAGACACGGCTAGCGTCCTGGCATAGTGCCTGATAGCGTACAAGCTGCGGCAATCTGCAGGCTTGAGTTTCCAGCTGGAGGACTAGCAGCCACAGATGGCCCTACAACGTCTGTCAGAATCCACATAATCACACCACAGGACCACGTGAGGTGTACTATTTGTAGTGGATAGATCTTGCAACCACACACGCATTCAAATACAATGACAATCCATGCCCATGCTATGGTAGAACTCTAGCTGTGCAGTCAGCCTTTGCTGCTCTAGGAACTGGGTGCAGTTCTGGAAATAGTAACGTTCTTCGTATTGGACACCCTTGCAAGCTGTAGATAAATGATTCTTGGATCAGGGGCAAGCAATAACTTTTGGCTGGCTGCACACATTGTTGCTGGCTATTTATGAGATACTAAAGTGGTAGATATCCAGGTTGAAGTAAAGCATATAGGGCTTGTGCCAATCCCTGGAGCGGCAG
>Ga0307518_10000715_pt1 | contig 24915 bp, 22 predicted proteins | sample 25_EM_MG_FD_203889 | JGI IMG/M metagenome (GOLD analysis project Ga0307518, IMG submission 203889) | Populus trichocarpa ectomycorrhiza microbial communities from riparian zone in the Pacific Northwest, United States - 25_EM | ecosystem: Host-associated > Plants > Roots > Unclassified | place... | reverse complement strand
CACTAAGAAATGAAATGTTTAAAGGGTAAATAATGGTCGGAATCAACCATCTTATGTCATTAATGGAATCTGGGGTGGAATTCGGGTACTGCATATCACTGTCAATGAATTCCAATTGTTCTATATCGTGGTAGGAATGAGATATGTATCAAAACAAAGCTTGCAAACCCATTGTAGCTCTGTATCTGTGAATGTTGATAAATACAGACAATGATACATGTTTACCACACCTGCAGTCATGATTCCCTAAATAGATGTTGTGGGTACCATGTTCTGTGCCTTGCTATCTTCAATGTCTGCCACGGGCATTGTATCCAATAAATCTTAGTGTCAGTAATCTTGCTTAGACTAGCTACACAATCACAATTTCCAGTCATTGTTGCCTCTATTCTATTTGCTACTAATCTTGCACCTGTGATAATGGTAAATCTGAAATACACTGGCTCTGACCGCAGTCAATTCACTTGGACAATCAATGTGACTGTCCATTCCCTTTACACTTTGGTGATTCATTGTACACGTTGATGTGGGTGCCTGAATAACTATATGGAGCATTTAATCATTACCAAATACAGCTTCCGCGGGTGTACCACAACATGGGGTGAACCTGGGTGATGTACCATGTATGCGGTGGAAAACTCACACACGGAGATTACTAGCATGTGGTGTGGCATTGAGTGAGGTATCAATGCTGTCAGATTCAGTCCACGGGTGTGTGACACTCGCTGACATAATCATAATAAATATTCAACATACCGCGCGGCTTCCACTCCCACTCAGCTCATTCTCACTTCACTATGTCTACCCAACAATCCGACACTCAGCTCACATCCTCCTCCAACGTCCCTGAAGATTTGGAACCCCCATGACGCCTGGAGAAGTCATCATGGATGCCACCTGGCTCATCACCACATGAGTTGCAACTATCAAGAAAACCAAGGATACCGGATTATGGCTGGGCGTCCATCGCAATGTCTGGGCCCAGCTGGTGAGTAAAGTAATATAAATAGTTGATTGTACCTAACAATTGTCAGAACCGTGTTCGAAAGGTGGTGGGGAACCTACCCCATGGTTTCAACATCCCCCCCATGTTCATGTCCCTTGACCGCGACCTCAAGGATCCATCAGAGGGAATAACCACTTGGCCAAAATGGCCCCAACTCCTGCAGTGTCCTGCAGAGAATGTCTCCGACCATCCCTGGTGCAACCACGGTCAAGAGTCCAATTGCGGTGACCGTATTCCTGAACCAAGCAATGAAGGCCAGATGGACGATGAGCAGGCAGAGGAGCAGAGGGTTGAGAGGAGAGGGTTGAGAAGGGGAAGCAACGGGCACATGAGGTGAGTAGCCATGATGCCAGCCCATCCAAGCCTGTTGCTCCAGAGGGAAGAGGTCGCCGCAGTGGATGTGTGCAGACTTGGGGACGTAGCCAGTCCTGTCGCCCTCGCAAGCAGGTCAAGTTGGCCCCCATTGTCGACAGCGACAACAAAGACACTGCAAAGCCTATTTGTCGTGGTGTCACAAAGACCTACAACCTTCACAATCCCCCTCCCAACTTCCCTATCCTTCCCGCGATGGACCGATGTGACCATTGCACCCATCAGATGCTATCCTGTGCCAGGAAGGAAGACCGTGCATGCTTCCAGTGCAACAAGGGGAAGCATGGGTGCAGCCTGTCACTGAAGCGTATGCGGTCTTGATCGCAATCGCGTGCACCAGCAACATGGACCAGCCAACTGGACCCCCCCCTCTCACTGGCACCAACCCCTGCACCACCACGTACCAACCCTCCCCATTCAACTCGCAAACGCAAAGCCAAGAGTCCGGTTTCTGCGGATGTTGCATCTGCACGTCCAGCACATGCAGCTGGACCATCAACACCTGGCCCATCGAGGGCCAAACATGAAAGTAAGTTAAATTTTTGTTTTACTCCGTTCTGCTGAATATCTAAACAGAATTTGATGGAGTGTTGATAGTGCAACCACGATGGCTGTTGAAATTGAGGGACTGCGGTACAAGCGTCAAGTACAGCGAACATACGACCACAGCGACCACCACACAAGCACCTGCAGCGAATGTTCCAACTTGAAGGAGCAGTTGGGCAATGTGACACAGAGGCTGGAGGCACAAGAGGTCCAAGTCGACACACTTCACCAGCTCATGGAGAGTCTGAGGTCAAGTATGCTAACTGTCCCTCCAGTACCATCCCCTCCTGGTGCCATGCAGACTTCCACACCAGTGGAAGGTCCTCCATCCATTTTCCATGCACCCTCCACATCATCCGCCCCTGCTGTGTGCTCCCTGACTGGCCCTCCTGCAGACCCTGGACTGGATCCAACATCGCCCACAGTTGCAAGCACGGCATCGTCCCCACATCCACCACCATCATCTGTGCCCGATTTGCCCACCCCCATCACAATGCATGTGGAATCCGTCGCCCCCGAATTCTTGCAGATGCTCTGGGCTCCAACCGCGGTAGAAGACCCCCATCCGCCTCGGTCTTCCAGCTCTGCTAGCGATGACCATGTTCCTCCAGCATGCCCCCCTCCTTCCATCATCAATACTGATGATGCCATGGCTGTGGATCAACCTGCAGCTTCGGTCCCCGCCATCCCAGTAAGTCCATTTAATTTACCCGTGGTTCCATACTTATATTCCCTGCAGGCCCCCATCACACCTGGTGATGATCATCCCCCCTCCTTGTGCCCTCCCAACAGCACTTCCGCTGACGGAATGGCTTTAGACCGAAAACCTTGGGATCATGGAATTGATCTAAAAGAAGACTTCCCGCCCAAAAAGGGAAGACTTATCCCCCTCTCTGTTGATGAGCAAAAAGAAGTCGAATCCTTCCTAGACGATCAGCTTGCAAAGGGATACATTCAACCATCTATTAGTCAACAGACGTCACCGGTCTTCTTTATTCCCAAGAAGGATGGCAAGAAGCGCATGGTACAGGATTACCGCTACATAAACGACTGGACAATTAAAAATAATTACCCGCTACCGCTTATCTCTCAGCTTGTTGACAAGCTCAAAGGTTGTAAACTCTTCACGAAAATGGACCTTCGGTGGGGATATAACAATGTGAGGATTCGCGAAGGCGATGAGTGGAAAGCTGCATTTGTAACACACAAAGGGGCTTTTGAGCCACTTGTTATGTATTTTGGTCTCTGTAATTCACCCGTGACATTCCAGAAGATGATGAATGAAATCTTCCATGATATGTCGGATGTCTGTGTGGTGTATATAGATGATCTCATGATATTTACAGACACGGACGATCAGGAAAAGCATGATAGGATTGTGCTGGAAGTTTTGAAACATTTGCGAGATAATGACTTGTTTGTCAAACCCGAGAAGTGTCGCTTTAAGGTCACCGAAGTCGATTTCCTCGGAATGATAGTCTCTCGTGACGGGATCAAAATGGATCCTGAAAAGGTTAATGCTATTTTGAAGTGGCCTGAACCGACGAACATAAAGCAGGTTCGCACGTTCCTAGGACTCGGCAACTTCTATCGACGTTTTATTAAGGATTACGCAATCATGGCTAGACCCATGACAGACTTAATGTGTAAAGACATTGTGTTTCACTTCGGAGAAAAGGAACATGCAGTGTTTGAAGCCTTGAAGGCCGCCTTTACTCGTGCTCCGGTACTTCAGTACCCCGACCAAGACCGCGAATTCCGCCTGGAAACAGACGCGTCTGAGTTCGCCGTCGGGGGAGTGATATCTGTGAAGTGCGAAGACAGCGAATTCAGACCCGTCGCGTACATGTCACACTCTATGACACCTCCTGAATGAAATTATCCTATTCATGACAAAGAGATGCTGGCCATCATAAAAGCAACTGAGTTATCTTGAAGCCACTCCTTACGCTTTCGAGATATACACGGACCATCATAACTTAACGTATTTCACGAAGTCGCAAAATCTCTCTAAGCGCCAAGCGCGCTGGCAAATGTGGATGACGCGCTTTAGTTACTCGCTTATCTATAAAAAGGGAACCCAGATGCACGTTGCAGATCCGCTTAGTAGGCGATCGGACTATTACGTCTCTAGTTCCGAAGATAACAAGGATCAAACCTTGTTAAACCCTGTATCTATCAAGTCGATCGACGTCACTGATCAGACTTACGAAGAGCATCAGTCGCTCATCACGAACTTTCATGACACTCCCGTTGCTGGTCATAAGGGAGTAAAAGCTACTTATAACGTGCTCAGGAAGCATTACATGTGGAAAGGAATGAAGGAACAGATTCAAACCTACGTAAAGCACTGTCAGAAGTGCCAACAGTCCAAGGTATCAAATCAAAAGACTTCTGGAAGCCTTGTTCCTCTTCCCACCCCTAGTGGCCCGTGGCTTGATGTCACAATGGACTTCACCGAGATGCCAGAGTCCCTCGGTTATGACTATATATTAGTGGTCGTCGATCAGTTCTCAAAGGAGGTCGTGTTTGTACCTTGCACCAAAGAGGAAACCGCGTTGTCGACTGCCGAGTTGTTTAGGGATCATGTTTGGTGTCAACATGGTCTCCCCTCTTCCGTGGTTTCCAACCATGGATCGGTCTTTGCAAGCAACTTCCTGGGGGAGTTGTACAGACTCTTAGGCGTGAAGCACAAAATGTCCACTGTGTTTCACCTGCAAACCGATGGTCAAACAGAGCGATTGAATCGCGAAATTAATCAGTATCTCCGAACTTATGTAAACGATCGGCAGAATGAATGGGCTAAATGGATCAAGATTGCCCAGTTCATTTGGAACAATACTGTTTCGGAGGTAACCACTGATTCCCCGTTTGGAATTACCCAGAGTTATTCCCCTTGTATGGGTGTAGAACCAGTCGAGACTGTAGCCCCAGCGGCTAAAGACTTTGCTGCCATATTTAACAAAGTCGTTGAGTCTTCTGAGAAGGCCAAACGTAATATGAAGCTTCAGGCAGATAAGCACAGAAATCCTGCCCCGGACTATGTTGTAGGCCAGCAAGTATGGCTTTCTACGGACAATCTTCGAATGCTGAATTGTGCTTCTAAGAAGCTTACTGAAAAGTGGATTGGCCCCTATGAGGTCACTTGTGTAACACCGAACGCGGTCGAGCTTAAGCTCCCCAAAACTCTTCAGATTCACCCGGTCGTAAATGTGTCTCGAGTTAAGCCTTATCTAGGACCTCTTCCTGGACAACCTGTATCTCGGCCCAGTCTGGTGCATGTTTCAGAAGAACGCGATGAAGAATACAAAGTGGACTATATTGTGTCTTCTCGTATTTACAAAAGACAGCTCCAGTTCCTAGTGCACTGGAAAGGTTACGAAGAACATGAGAGGACCTGGGAACCCTCGTCAAACTTGAAGAATTCTCCTCTGGTAGTCGAGCGCTTTTATCGAGAAAATCCCTCCGCTCCTTGAAAGCCCAAGCGGACTTTAACTCACTATTTAGTCGTATCCCCGAAAACCTTACGGTTTGCGACGCTCAGTTCTGCAGTCTGGAATCCTGCACCTGAGGGGGGAGTAGTGTAACGATCCAACTTTTTATCTTATCTAATCTGTGATTAGATAGCGTCTGATCTTATCATAGTATACAGCCGTATCTTATCTACCTTAGTCTAGACCCGTACCTCATACTGTACACGCTGCCTCCCTTGATGTCATCCTGCATAGCCTTAGCTCCACCATGACATCACTAGTATAGCATTGCACAGTACGTAGCCTCGTGGATAGCCTTGCATAGCCCTCGTGTAGAGTAGTATATATACAGTGCAATCCAGCACCCAGAGGCTCCCCATTCGAGCTCATCTTGGGTTATTGCCCTAGTCCTCGCATCCTATTCTCTCAGAGCCCCAGTGTGTAGTAGGGTCCTTGGTGTTTTCGCCTAGGGTCGTCTCAGTGAGACAACCCTAAGGGCAAACACCCAAAGAACTACCACACACGAGACTCTGAGGAGGGAATAGGATCACAAGCGTCTTAGAGCGAAAACCCAAAGAGAGCTCGAATGGAGAGCCTCTGGGTGCTGGATTGCAGCAGTATATATACTACACTACATGTGTCCTGTGCGAGGCTATCCATGAGGCTGTATGCTGTACGAGGCAGTGAACACAGCTGCCATCCTGTGGTAAGGCTATGCTAATGACATCAAGGGATACAGCATGCACAGCACGAGGCTGTGGTCCAGACAGGTCTACAGATAAGATGCACTAGATTAGATACTACGCTACAATAAGATAAGATGTCATCTAATCACAGATTAGACAAGATAAAAAGTTAGACTGTTACACCAATACATTGGACATGTAAAGTACTTTTATCTTCATCTTCATACCATTTTCCGTTCCACAGACTATCTTTTATTTACCCTGGTTATGTTAGATACTTTTACTTTTATGTTTGACCTTTCCCACATCCATTTTTCTTTGTACTTTTCTTTTTGTAACACTTTTTCTGCCAATGAACTATGTTTTCTTTAGTTAATTAGCATCTATGAGATACATTTTGTCCCATACTTACATTTCAATTTATTTGTTTCACCCAAGAAATAGTATTGTACCTGTGGCTATGTGCACATGCTGGTAATCATTTGCAACCAAGGTATGCCAACATGAGCCCAACACACTCATCACCAGGTGTTTTCTCGTTCCTAGTATATGATTACAAATCAATGGTACCTTTCACAGCCTAATCCTTTTCATTTGTCCTGTGGTGTCATTCTAGTACTGCTGTCCAGAAGGTACCGCGGTTACATTGGTATACTACAAAACACATTTTGACACAATTGTGTGAACCAAATTATATTGGCAATTTCATTTTAACACATGCTTCACAGAACTCTGCTGTGGTGAAAGCTCTGCCACAGTTATCACTGTGCCAGTGAATACCCCTAATATTTGCCATGTGTGGAGCCAGCCAAATACTCTAAGATTGTAATTGATACTTTCCTTATACGGGATAAACCTATAATCATGTACTTTTGTTCCCATGGGAATTGGTTTTTTAATGACATCACATGTTGAAATTCCTGGTCCCTACAGTACCATTTTTCCTTTATACTTAGTATGGACACGCCGAGCATTCCTTACATAATCACGGTTGTTCTTTATAGGATGTTTTCTTTCGTTTCGTACCTCAGTCTCTGTTTGCACAGAAGTACTGAGGTAAGGCTACTCTACACATTCATTTACTATGATACTGACCTATGTAGTCATTTGTGACTCTTGTCTAGGTTAGTTAAATGCAGTCTCTGTTTGCACAGAAGTACTGAGCCATTTGTGACTCTTGTCTAGTGTCGAGCTGCGCCAGTTCACCTCACAAAATCACATACCATGAAGCTGCTTATATGGTGCAGTACATCCTTTTTCCCAATGTTTGTTTCATCCCCACAGAAACTGCAGTAGCTACATCTCTCCCACGGTAGTGACACATCACCCACAGTGTTGACATGTCGCCCACGGTAGTCACACTTAGACCCATGGTAGTCACACATAACCTGCTGTAGTGGACAGTGCACATGTTACCCAAGGTTGTTGCACATCACCTGCACACCTTGCCCACTGTAGCTATACCCCACCCAAGATAGTGACACCTTACCGTGGTACTGATGTCCAATCTGTTATAGTTACACCTCGACATCAGCCCAGGTAATCAACGAATCTGTAGAGGAACTGGTCACACTCTCCCCACAGATCCTAGCCAAGCTCGAAGACCTACCTCGTCAACTAGCCCCCGCGCCTTGCACCCCCGCTGCAACATACCGAGAGATCCTCCTAGGGGTTCCTCCCCCCCCCCCCCCCCCCCCCAACAGACGACAGACATCCCCCCCTCAAATACCCCATCTCAGACTATGCAAGAGGATAAAAGAAAGACAACTCCTAGTGGACATCGACCCAGATCACCCTAACATCAAAGAAGACACCCCCAGAAATGAAGTAATTAAACTCCTTCAGCAAGCGCTCACCCCTCTGGAAGACAACTCCGCTCCCTCCCTTAAGATCAAGGCCCTAACTAAACTCAGAAACGGAGGACTTGTACTCGAACTCCCCAGCGCCGAGGTGGTCAACTGGGTAAAAGAGCCATCCAGGAAAGAGTCCTTCCTCAAGAAACTAGACAGGAAAGCACGATTCAAAAATAGACTATTCAACATAGTAGTCCCCTTCGTCCCAGTTCTTACTGACCTTACGAACCCAGACATCCTACGGGAAACCGAACAAGAGAACGGGCTCCCCGAGGAATCGGTCAACGGCATCAAATGGATCAAAGACCCAGCCCGCCGAAGCTTCAAGCAACGCGTAGCCCATGTCCTCCTCTCGCTGACCTCTCCACAAGCTGTGAACAAAATCATCAGCATCGGACTCTACCTCAACCACTCCAAGCTCCGAGCCCACAAAGACAAGAAAGAACCCTTATGATGTCTCAAATGCCAGAGATGGGGACACTTCTCAAAAGACTGCAAGGAGGAAAAGGACACCTGCGGGGCCTGCGGAGGCCCCCACCGCAAACACCTATGCAACGCCTACCAGACCAACTACTGCGTAAACTGCAAGTCCACCTCACACGGCAGCTCCGACAAAGGCTGCCCCGACTACACGAAGAAACTAGAGGAACTAAATGCCAAGATCCCGGAAAACGCCACCCCATACTTCCCAACCAATGAACCATGGACCCATGCAACAGTCCCACCAAGTCAACATGCACCCATAACCCAAACAAGACCCCCCCACGACTCCCAGGACATGTCTCGTCACCACCACCACCACCACCGCCCCCAGGTCCAACAGACACTCGGCAAATCTTCCTCAGGTGCCCTAACCATCCAGCAGAGACTCCCGAATACAGCCACCGATCCACACGACCCCAAAGAGACTGCTCCCAACAACACCGACAAGCCAAAGACCTCATTGTACACCTACCCCTTCTCCCTCCCACCAACTCCCAAGATCGGCCCCCCCCCTCTCCCCCTTGCGTATAAACATCACTCCATCCCCTCCCCCTCAAACTCCAACTCCAACTCTAGCTCCCCACGATGCCCCAACGCAGTCTGAGCCCCCTCACTCCCCTGAATCCCTATGATGGACACGCCCGCTCATACCATGTTGGACAAACTTTGAATATGGCAACAAAACCTCAACAAGTCCCACATTGCGCAGTTGACACTCGTCAACAGTACCCCCCCAGGAGACTGGGACATCCTAGCGATACAAGAACCGTCGCTCAACTTGCTGGGGAATATGAGGGCCAACACTCATTGGAGAGTAGTTTACCCCACAGCCAAGTACACCAATGGAGATAAACCCAGAGTGGTAATGCTAGTCAGCTCCAGGATTAGCACTGATGCTTGGAAGCAGGTTGAGTTCCCGTTGGCCGACGTCATGGTCATCCAGCTCCGAACGTCGCAGGGACTGTGCACCGTGTTCAACATTTATAACGATTGTACCCATGACGACACCGTCTCCGCGCTAGAGAGGTTCCTCCCGGGAAACCTGCCATCCCTTCGCCCCACAGAGCAGGACCACCTGGTGTGGCTCGGCGACTTCAACCGCCACCACCCACTCTGGGACGAAGAGAGGAACAACCACCTCTTCACAGGAGCAGCCCTCGAAGCATCGCAGAAACTGATCGATATCCTAGCAGACTATGGCCTAACGCAGATCCTCCCCAAAGACATCCCAACTCTCCAGTCGACAAGCTCTGGTAACTGGACATGCCCAGATAACGTCTTCTGTACAGACCACACGTGCGGCACCCTGATCACGTGTGACACGGACCCAGGAAGAAGAGGCCCCAACACGGACCATGTCCTGGTTCTCACCCAGTTCGACATGTCCCTAGAGATGTTGGCAGATAGCCCGTCGTGGAACTACTGCGAGGTGGACTGGGAGAAGTTCAATTCCACTATCAACGAGGCACTGTCTAACATAAACCCTCCCTCCCCCCTAGACACGGTGGAATCCTTCCAAGCAGCAGCACGCAGCCTGGACGTAGCCCTGCGCAGTACGGTCGAAGAGGTGGTCCCAAAGACCAGGCCGCACCCGCATCAGAAACGGTGGTGGACCAAAGACCTGTCTAAATGAGTAGATGAACTCAAGCACCTGCGCAAACAGGCGTACAGATTCAGAGCAATACCTGACCACATCAGCCATACCTGCCTGAAGGAGAAAGAAAAGCAGCTAGACAAGGAGATCCACACAACCAAGGAGACGCACTGGAAAGACTGGCTGGAAGAGATGGCAGGCAACGACATATGGATCGTGAGCAAGTACATCACAAACCCAGGAGGCGACGGCAGGAAATCACACATACCCACCCTCAGGAGCTGGTCTGCAGACGGGAGCGAGACGCTTGCAGCCACCAATGAAGAGAAAAGCGCCCTCCTGGCAAGCACCCTCTTCCCGCCTCCCCCAGCTTCGTCATCAGTCCCTATCGACTACCAGTACCCAGAACCAGTAGAAGATTGGACGGAGATCACGCAAGAACAACTCGTGACCACCGTTAACAAACTTAGCCTGTACAAAGCACCAGGACCAGACAGCATCACCAACATAGTGTTCCAAAGATGCCGCCAGCTGCTTGACTACCTCCTCCCCCTGTTCAACGCCGCAGTTAGACTGCGCACACAATACGACCCCTGGAAAGAATCCATCACTGTCATACTACGCAAACCAGGCAAGCCCGACTACTCGCTACCCAAAGCCTACCGCCCCATAGCTCTGCTGAACACCACCGCGAAGCTACTATCCTCAATAGTAACAGACAGGACATCCTACATCCTGGAAACCCACAACCTGTTACCCACCACACACTTCAGAGGCAGACCCGGATGCACAACAGAGGACTCACTACACCTACTCGAAAGCATGGTCCACAACGCCTGGAGGCAAGGCAAGGTCGTATCCGCCCTGTTCCTAGACATAGAAGGGGCTTTCCCCAATGCAGTCATGGAACGCCTCATACACAACCTACGGAAAAAGAGACTCCCGAGAGAAATAGTCAGCTACGCTCAAGAGATGCTGAAGGACAGGAGAACACGGCTACGATTCGACGACCACACGTCAGAATGGTTCGACATTACAAACAGCATCGGCCAAGGCGACCCGTTCTCCATGCTACTATACATCGTTTACGACTCGGATCTGGTAACAATAGCAAAAAACAAAGATGAACTAACTCTCACTTTTGTAGACGACACCATACTACTCGCAATAGCCAAGTCATTCCAAGACACCCACAAGATCCTCGGTGATATGGTGGAAAGAGAAGGCAGCGCATACGAATGGTCAGCCGACCACAATTCACGCTTTGAAACCAGCAAGTTCGGCCTAGTCAACTTCACCCTCAGCAAATCCAAACCATGCCCACCTATGACAATCCGTGGAAACGTCATCATGCCAACACCCTCACACAAGTTCCTAGGTGTAGTAGTAGACCAGGAACTCCGTTGGAAAGAACATGTGGCCTACACCCTGGCCAAAGGTGCCGGCTACGCAGTGCTGCTCAGACGCCTCTCAAGACCAGCCCACGGCATCCCGACAAGACTCATACGTCAGCTCTACCGCGCAATAGCCATCCCGAAGATGCTCTATGCTGCGAGCATCTGGATCAAACTGTTATTCAGTGGAGACTCCAACACCCCGCTAAGAGGGTCGCAAGGGGTAACCAGGAAAATGTCGCAGGCCCAGAGAACGGAAACTTTAGTTATTACAGGAGCCATGAAAACGTCCCCAACAGACTCGCTAGAAATTCACGCCAATCTCCTACCAATGCCACTACTCCTGCAACACCTACTTCACAATGCCGCCCTATGCCTAGCCTCAAGACCGCAATCGCACCCACTACACGCACTAGTCAAACGCACGTCCAAACGCAACGTCATACGCCACAAGACAGCGCTTCACCACCTCTTCCACGGCCTCAAGATAAGCCCAGAAAAAATAGAGACCATCTCTCCACATCCCGTCCACACCACGTCACTAACCCCGTTCGTTACAGACATCGCCAGTTCAAAGGAAGTAGCCATAGTAGACTTTCAAAACTGCACAAACCGCACGATGATATTCACGGACGGATCAAGTCATAACGGTCTAGTTGGAGCCGCAGTGGCTCTGTTCATCGATCACAACCACATCATAACACTACGCCATCACCTGGGGAAAGCAACTGAACACACAGTCTTCGAAGCCGAAGCAGTTGGACTTCTCCTCGCAGCCCACCTACTCACCCAAAGGAGAGAAGTCTCCTTTCCAGCGACGATATATGCCGACAACCAGGCAGCCATACAATCCAGCTCCCACCCCACGGCTAAGCCGGGACATTATCTGCTGATCCATTTCAGGAAGCTAATGAAACGTCTACAGAACAAGAAAAATGTCGCTCGCAAAGCCTTATCATTAAACTGGATCGCAGGCCACACAGACATCCTAGGCAACGAGTTAGCAGACAGAGAAGCAAAATTCGCAGCATCCAGCCCGACCAACGCAACACCCCGACATCTACTACCCAAGATTCTACGCAAACCCCTCCCGGCAAGTATCTCGGCAGCAAAGCAAGACCACAACGCCAAGCTGCAAAATAGATGGATGAGTATATGGAAACGATCACCACGATACGACCATATGGCAACTATAGACCCATCCTCTCCATCCAATGCATTCATGAAACTGATGAAACACTTAGGCAAGAAACAATCGTCGATCTATGTCCAACTCAGAACAGGGCACGTACCGCTTAACAAACACCTCTACCGGTTCAAATGCAGTGACACCCCACTGTGCCTACAGTGCAACGATGAATGCCCAGAATCAGTTCACCACTTCCTATTCGAATGCCCAAGGTACGACAGAGAGAGACACGCACTACAAACCAAAGCCGGTCAAAAAGTGTTGTCCCTACAATGCTTACTTGCGGAAAGACGGGCACAACGAGCACTGTTCGTATACATCAACGAGACTAAACGACTTAAAGCCACATTCGGTGAAATTCCCCTACTGCCAGAAAAACCTGGCTGACACGCCTATGCCACAGCTCTCCATGAACATGCATATGCTATCCCACACCTCTCGCCCCTACGCCAGAAAACGCAATCAAACTCAGCCGGCACAAACCCGCAGCAGGTCAAAAGTCACAACCCCCCTATCGCAACACCAAAGGGAAAGCGGTCAACGCCGCAACAAGCTCATCGCAAGACGTAATCACCATGTGCTACTGCTGCCGTCTACAGACCACAACACACGTAGTCAGCCCAAATAAACATGCGACCCAGTTAGCACCAGACTACGTTACACGCACCCTTGCCCTCCCTTTGGTCCTGCGTGCCTCTACAGAGGCAGCTGAGACCGTGTTCGTACAGACGAAAGCAGACGTAAACCACTATACACCCCTCCCCCCCCAAAAAAAAGTCAGGACGGCACATCTAAAACGCGCGGCGGGAACGAAGTGGACCACCGGGGGACCTTACGTCCCGGCCGGTGGGGCATTCGCACGTCTGGGGACTGGGTGTTAGGCCACGGGGGCCTTACGATAGATTTTAGCCAGTAGAGTGCAATATGAGGCTTCATGCCTCGACGCACTATAATTCGATTCAAAAAAAAAAAAAATTAGTTACACCTCACCCGCAGCTTTTTTAACTTAGCGGTGGTTATACCTATCCATAATAGTAACATAATACCCACGGAAGTGACACCTAATCCGCGGAAGTGACACCCAACCTGCAGTGGTTACACCCCTCCCCCAATAGCTACATCTTATCCGCGGAAGTGACACCTAATCCGTGGAAGTGACACCCAACCTGCAGTGGTTATACCCCTCCCCCAATAGCTACACCTTATCCGCGGTAGTGACATCTAACCCGCTATGGCTGCATCTTACCCGCAGTTGTTGCATCTCATAGCTATTACTACGGTACCATTCATGTGGCAGTGTCCCCTGTGTTATACTGATTTGGGCAATCTCACCTATATACCTACATTATTCCACTTGACCCACGGTAGTGATGCCTAACATGCGGCACATACCACAGTCCCAGTCCAGTTCTGCCCTGTGTTATACTCAAGCCAATTTTTACCCTGGTTTGCCTTTGTTGGACAGCCTAAGTAGGTGCATGTGTTGAAGCAATACCTATGTACATAGAGGAACTGCTACTCCTGCTCACCTGTTGTGTGGAGGGTACAAGCTGAGATGATAGCAGTAGCTGGTCAAGAGCTGTTATATTATATAAGCAATGAACACTGTTTATATACAACAAACATTGTGACACGTGACATGTAACATGTAACATCTACTCTAAAGAGGACTATTACTAAGTCTACACTAATATGGGTCGCAGTCTTGTGCACACTTCGTTGACAGTTTACGCTGGGTGCACATGCAACTTCAACAGCATGGGGTCATAGTGACACCTACCGCTGTAGCTGCTGTATTATTTCTGTATTAGGCATCCTTTTTTCCAAATGTTGGTTTCATTCCATTCCATATGCTTGTGGTCCCCACACCTAATCTATGCTAGTTACATCCATCCTGCGGCATTTTCACCTGGCCCGCGGTATGCACCGTGGTGCCATTTGTGTATAGGTGTCCTTGGTGCTATACTGATTTAGTTGAGCTCACCTATACACCTACATGATAACACAATATGGGCTCATCCATTGACATGCATGAGAGGTAGGCCTGGGCCCACCCGAATGATATAGTGATCACACATTATGTGCCCGCATTAATTTGCCAATACTTTCCCAGCTCATTCATATGATTCCATGACAATATTTAATTTGACCTATCTACCCTCCCCTTAATTGACACCCTAGCCCACCCATAGTACACTGTGATAATATCTAAGTATGTAGCCCATCCATACCAATCAATAATAAATCATTCCTGGGCTACCATCCGCTGGCCCATGACACTCAGCCGATTTTCACCTTTGGGTGGCCGTGTAAGATGGCCTAAGTAGGTGCATGGGGTCGTGGACAGAGAGAAAGGCTGTGCAAACCCACACAAGTGTACAAAAATGGCCAAGGACCTACTAGAATGCCTAGCCCCCCTCTATAATCCATTCTCAAACGCCCCAAATGACAGTATGACCCTCACACACCACTGCCTAGAAAAGAACCAGCGTGCTGTCATCCACCACAGTGACGAAATCATCCTCAACCCCACAGTCACCACACACTCACTGTCCGACTGCTTCAGGATCTTTACACCCCCCATGTTGAAGGACCCCATGCCTCTGCATCGACCCCTACTCATTGCACCCCCACCTACCCAGCTGACAATATACACAGATGGCTCATGCCTTCAAAACGGTACTGACAATGCCAGAAGCAGAGGAGGAGTATGGGTCACTGACGACCACCCCCTAAATAGAGCAATAAGAGTTCCAGGTCACGCCCAATCCAACCAGGTTGGCAAGCTAGCAGCAGTGGTGGTAGCCCTAAAATCTACACCCCGGAACGCAGACCTGACTCTGATTGTAACAGACTATCAATATGTTATTAATTGCCTCACCAACTCACTGCCCCAATGGGAAGACTCAGGATGGCCCAGGGTACCAAATGCACCCTGGATCAAAGCGGCAGCATATGCCATGAGATGCCGATCAGCCCTAACTTGACTCAAATGGGTCAAAGGACACAACTCCAATGAAGGGAACGAACGTGCAGATGCACTCGCCACAGAGGGCACAGCGAAACCAACACCAGATGAAATCAATATCTCTGTCCCTCCACTATCGGAACCAGGAGGAATGAAGCTCAACAAACTGACCCAGGCAGCTGCCTATGAATTGATCCGTTCACTCAACTGCCCCCCTGAATCACCCCGATCTACAATACTACTAGACTGCACATGAAGTGCCTTGGAACCCCTGAACAACAACCCGCCCCGGGATGAAAATATCTGGAGGAATATAAAACACCCCAACATCAGATGCCCTATCCAGACATTCCTCCTCAGAGCTCTACATGGCTCCCTCAAAATCAGGGAATTCTGGGAGAGAATCCCGAACTACAAGCAATGCACCCAATGCTCTGTCTGCAACAAGGTAACAGAGTCACTAGAACACATCCTCCTTGAATGCCCATGAGGCCATGCCAACTTAATCTGGATGAACACAAAATCTATTTGGCCAGCATGCTTTGGAGCCTGGCCGGTCATCCACTTAGGGACAATCCTGGGCTGTGGCTCCCTGTCACTACCTGCCCCCCACCAGAACAGCCATCCTAACCCCAGCCGGTCCTGTCTCCTCTGCCTACTGCTATCTGAATCCACCCACCTCATCTGGGTGCTCCGCTGTGAGCGCGTTATACAGGGAACAAACTACTCAGTCAATGTCACCATTAACCGCTGGACCAACAAGATAAATCACTGCCTAACCCTAGATCGGTTCATTGCAACCAAGTGGAACCTGTCGACAAGAACGTATGATTATATCTTATCTTATCTAATCTTGGAGGTTTCCAGAGATCACAGTTACATGTGATTCGGAGTAGTGTCAACTGGAATACCGGTAGATCACATGACTGGCTCCATAGGATAGCCGGAACTATCACAAGCAAGGCACGTGTTTAACACATGCTGATGCACGTTGCAGGCACATTTCCAGATAACTACATATATGGAAAGTGCACTGACTACATATGGGAATATGGTGAAATAGGCGAGAATAATACTTATCTACGCACAGACCATGTACCACAGGTATATATACCCTGTAGGATTCCCTGTAGTTCCTTAGTTCAATACAGTCTCAACTGTTCTCTCATTACTCGCTACTCAAACACTCAACTTCAAGAACCAGCTACTAGCTATCAAAGGTACGCTTGCGTCCCCGCATTGCTGTTGCCCCAGTTTTGTTGCTACAGGTTATGAGCCCTGTTTAAGGCCATAGCAGATCACACACGGCAGTACTGTCTATGTCACTGTCTTCTGTTATGAATCTTGAACAGCTCGTAGCTGAAGTTCTTCACGAGTTACCGTTTGCTTTTGCCGTGTTATCTCTTACAATATATTCTTTGTTTGTGTTTTGGTATGAACGCTGGAGATACAACTACATTGCCACACTCTTCGTGTGCTATGCAGTTCGTCTCATCGTTAACTCGCAGTCACCTGCTATTCCTGCTCCCCTTGATGGTCCCAACGTTCTTGAGGGTGATTCCTCTAATGTTGAAACCCCTCCAAGTATCCATCAAACAGTGGATTACTATTGGAGTGAAGCTGTTAGGAACTACCAACAGTACCAGGGTAGGACATTCCATAGAGCCAATGAGCTCAGTGGAAATTTGGGACACATTAGAAGGCCTTTACCTTTTAATGAGCAGGAACAGCTCACCTTTATTAATCATGACCGTTTTTACGGTTATATTGACAGTCACATTTCGGTTCCTGATCCCCGGTGGGCTTTGCCCTACCAGTTTCGTGTCTTGTTCAGACATTGGCAATCTGTTATCATCGAGTCTCTTCCGTATGATGAAGAGGTACTCATTGATAACGTTTCAGATGCCGATTACCTTCGAACAGACATCCAACTCCGACTCGAGGAGTTTGCCCGAGAACAGGCCCAGGCCAATCTCCAGGCAGAATTCATCTTGAGGCACCTCGCCAGAGTACGTCCCAGCACCGCTAGCCAGGAGCAAGAGCAAGCTTCGGATTCAGGAAAGGGGAAGGACCGAGCAGGGAAAAAGGATCGTTAGAGTTGGTAATCGTCGAGTGGTACAACCGCGACGAGGTCCGACTCCCCCACCTTCTTACGCCGCTGACCGCCGAGCAGCTCTTCGTGAGCGCTGGCGCCTGCGCCCTGACATGATTGCAGAAGGTGAAGTCGCTGCTGACATACAGCCCGATCTGGAGCAGAATGGTCCACCCTCCACAGGAGGAGTCTGGACTCAGTACGTACAGGGAGTTTCGGAAGAGTTCTACGTCGAGTTACGACGTGGAATTGGTCGTGCCGCCCACTTGGACTCTCACCCGTCCGAGGAGTATGGTGGTACAGTTGTCCAGGCTGTAGTTCCGGCTTACCGGAGACACATCCAGGACACCCCTCTTCCTCTCTCAGCAAACCCCTTCACTGCTCCAGAAGAAGGCCAGGTCAGAGGACAGGTTGGCAAGGAAAACGCCCTCGTATACCCAGAGAATCCGCAGGTCCATTGGGCCTTCCACAGATCTTATGTTCTTCCCTCCGCTAAGCTCCATATGTACTCGACGCCACACGCCCGAGCTAACTTCATTGGGAAGGACTTACCATCCCTCCATTATGAAGATCCTGCTCTCGCGACTGTCCCAGCGTTCTGGATCGATGCAGCCCCAGAGATCTACCAGCCAGCCAGCAGATGGCGGCATCCTCTCTACGCTGTGCACCGATTTTCCGGAGCTATCCCGACTCTTCGGGACTGGCACGACTGGCTCGAAGTCAACTTCCGGTACACCTGGAAGCAAAGGACGCGACGAGCTCAGTACTCGATACCCGCGTGCATGGAGCGACCCGGTCTCCTCTTTGAGGAGAGTAGGGATCTCTGGGTGGCTCACACCACTCTCATCCGTCTCGATATGGTGGACTACCAAAATGGAGCATTTTCGTTCCATGGACTCCAGCCCCACTGGCCGTCTAGCCAGGATCGATGCGACGATCTCGCACTCCTGCACGACAGGCACAAGGCTGGACGAGAAGGTGATGAAGCTATCGATGTTGATGCAGAATGATCAGATTCTGGGATTCCTGGAGGAGCCCTTGATTAGGTGCTTCCCAAGTCCCTATTGGCACCCTATTCCCTATTCCGGGAAGGGTAGGCTGCTTTTAAAATCTGACAAAGGACTTCTTAAGTCCGTCTCTGCTTACATCTTGTACGATAAGGCTCCGGTTGTTCTTTTTACCCCTTACGAAATTTTTTCACGGTCTATGCTTACTTACGAGTTCTGGTCTTTGGACGGCAACTTGGTTGTCTCTAACTACCATTACTGTCCTGATTACGCATTGGATATTTTCCTTGACATTTTACCTAGGCAATGGTCGTATTCGACTTTTATGATACCTATGGATTCCTCGGATGCCTCATCTTCAACAGAAGAGGACACAACGTCCGAAACTTCTTCATCTTCTGATGAAGAAGAAATCTTTCTTCCTGCTTCTACTTCTACCGATGTACCAGAACTGATTTTACTAAATCTTTTTGATTTTTGAATGTATCAGAATCATTATGTCTGGAAACACTGGAGACATGAAAAAGACCACACCCGTTCTCACTGGCGCCTCCAACTACTTGGAGTGGAAATCCGCCGTGAAATCGCTGTTACAGGTCATGGGAGTCTGGCGCTATGCCAATACTCAAGTTGCTGCTGTAGTTGCTGGACAAGGTGGTGCAACCGCCGAGCAACAAGCAACTTATGAAACCAATCGAGACAAGGCCCTTGGTACGATCACGTACTATACATCCGCACTCATCAGACAGAACCTGATGAACGTAAACGATCCACACAACGTGTGGACACAACTCAACACGTCTTACGGGACTCCTGGCGCTGCCGGTGTCTTTGTTGAGTTCAAACGTCTTACTCGGATGACTATTCAAGGAAACCAGGACCCTGCTCCTGCAGTTAGTCAAATGCAGTCCACGATCGGTTACTTGGCCTCTAACGGCCTAACACTCCCTAACTCTGCTCAAGCGATGTTATTACTTGGCGCCTTACCAAATGACTGGCAAGGATTCGCTTCCACACTTCTGGCCACCTTACATGTCAATCCAACAGCCGCTCAAATCGCCGCTGGTGTTCAACAGTTGACATTCGACTCGGTTCTTCCTAAAATAATGGAAGAATGGTCCAGAAAATCTGGAAAATCTATTATGCCGAATTTGAAGGAACGGAAGGAGCAAAACGCACAGGCAGGACCTTCTCGCCCTAGATGCAAGAAGTGTTCTGGACGTCACAGTACTGCGGATCACCGTGATGACTACAAAAAGACGTTCACTCCTAACGCCGCTGCTGGCCCTTCCACATTCCCGCTGAAGAATCAGGGTGGTGGAAAAGGAAAAGGAGGAGGAAAGAAAGGAAAAGGGAAGCCTTACAAGGGTAAAGGCAAGCAGCATCAAAACGCTGCAGAACAAACCGCTCAAATCGTTGAGCTCCAAGGAGACTCTGACGATGAATCCGATGCTGGGTCCGTCTCTAACATTCCTGAGACAGGCTGGTCCATGCTCACTCCATCCCAAATTGCTACAGAGTCAACATTACGTTCTGTGCGTAATGACCTGGCAAAACGAAAAAGGGATGATGAGGAATATGCACGTAGACTAGCTACGAGACCATGGACTCCCGATGATGGGACCATAAAGTATTGTGATGACGGTTTTGTTTGTGACCAATATAACGATGAAAGCTTTGACTGTTATACCTTGTGCACCTCTAAGGAGAGTGACAACAAGTGTCCTTGCTTATCATCTAACCATTCAGGACAAAAAACCGAATCACACTGCCCCAAGCACAAACATTTAGACGGTTTATGGCTAATGGATTCTGGTGCAACTGATCATTCAACACCATTTCTTGCGGATTTCTTGACTTACAGGAAATTACCAAAACCAGTCAATGTGGGTACTGCTGGCGCTGAAGTTATTCAGTTTTTAGGCATAGGAACAGTTGCCTTCAAAGCTAAAGTTGGCAATGTTCAAAAACAAATCTATCTTCGACACATATACTATTCTCCATCTGGAGACAGACGTATATGTTCGCTTCAATGGCTTACCTCGAAGCTCAAAATGAAACTATACGCTGACGCGAAGATAACTCATGTCTTCGATTCATGAAATGAAGTCTTCTTGGAAGGGACTAGGTTAATTCCAAGAAACAACCTCCATTGGTTCCATGGGAAACCGATACATCAGACTGGAGCTCTTGGACTTCTCGTGGATTTGGACATTAAATCCCTCTCAACGGTGCAATGTGCAACCGTAACAAATAATTTCAACTCTTATGATCTATGGCATAGTCGTTTAGGTCATCCTAACCCTCAAACTATGCGGCATGCTACTCACGCTACCGATGGTATTGAGAAACTGGACATACCTACTAAGACACCACTCTGTCCTGACTGTCAGATTGGCAAGATGCCTTCGAGGTCTTTTCCATCTTCTGAAAAACGAGCAGACAAAATACTTGAAATGGTACACTGCGACCTGGTCGAGTTTCCCGTTTTGTCGTACTATCGACACAAGTACTGTCTCACGATCATTGATGACTACTCTGGATATGGAACCGTTTGCCTTTTGCGGTTGAAATCGGATACCGCTACCGCATTCTCTACCTGGGTAACCTGGGCTGAGAAGCAAACTGGTCATTCATTACTCCAAGTACGCTCCGATCAAGGAGGAGAATTTATGGCAACCATATTTAAAACCTTCCTCACCTCTAAAGGGGTAGAACAACAACTCTCCGTATCGGATCATCCACAACAAAATGGTCGCGCAGAAAGGTTCAATCGGACCTTACTCGAGAAAGAAGAAACAATGCGACATGCAGCATGTCTACCGAAGAACCTCTGGAACTTCGCTCTTGACACAGCAGTCCATGTTTACAACAGGACACCAATGCGTCGCATCAACTGGAAAACACCTGTTGAACTTCTGTTCAACAAGAAACCTGATATATCCTATCTTCGAGTGTTTGGATGTCTAGCTTATGTCCATATACCAAAGGACAAGCGTAAAGACAAACTTACTCCAAAAGCCGAAGAAATGATATTCCTTGGCTATGAACCAGGAACAAAGGGTTACCGCTTCCTGCGGAACAACAGATCTATATATGTGGAAACAACAGCCACATTCATTGAAAATCTCTTCCCAAATTGTCCCGAAGAAAAGTTGAAAAAGAAAATCGATATACCTGAACCAATTCATCCTTCTGAAGAAGAAGCAACAGGTAATAACGATGAAAATGATCACCAAATTCCACCCGACGATCTGGAATTTCCACCTATTGACCCACAACAACCAGGTGACGGTCATATAAATGGTGATGATTCAAATGACACCACAAAGCCACAAAGTCCACCCCAACGCCCTCCTAAACCCACTGTTGAGGAAGTCATTGACGATGACACGCAAGCTCCTCAAGGAGGATCAAATATTCCTGAAATACCTAACCTTGGTCGAACTGGATACTGGGAACCACAAAGAGGAGTGAGGGTAGTACCCATTCCTACTGGTCAACCTGGCTATGGTCGCATCAGTGTTCCGAGAGGAATGCAACCAGATGCTCCGAGACCAGGAGAACCATTCCGGTATATCAGACCAAGACCAGAACAACCATTACCATATGTTCCAAATCCAAACCCACCTTGTCGCAATCCTCCTCGAGTTTGCAATCCACCTGCAAGACCAGACAATGTCTATGGTCAAAGAAATCCAGTGGATATAGAACGAGAAATTGCAAGTGAACGAGAATGGACAAGAACGGTTTTAGAGCGAGGAGTACCAAGTATCCCTCAGCCCGAACCAATGGTCGAATCAGGAGAAAATATTCCTGCACCTGCAGAAATCCCAATTGTACTTCCACTTCCAAACATGGATGAAGACGAGAATGAAATGGAAGACATCGTTGTTCCAAACGAAGATGTTGATACCATGATGATGCTGGGAAAGCACTACATTCTCAATTACATCATGAAACAAGCGGCAAAACCGCTCAAAGGAATTCCGTACCACTACAAGGACGTAAAGAATTATCCTTTGGAAGAACAAAAGAAATGGGAACAGGCATGCAAGGAAGAAATCAAATCTATCGAAGATAGAAACGTATGGACTTTGGTGGATTGTCCGCCAGATCGAAAACCCGTCAAATGCCGTTGGGTATTCGCAAAGAAATCGGATGGAAGATTTAAAGCCCGCTTGGTTGCGAAAGGCTTTTCACAAATCTATGGTGAAGACTACGATGAAACCTTCTCACCAGTCACACGCTTTGAAACAGTACGACTGCTTCTGGCTTACGCGTGTCGAAATGACTGGGAAATTGAAAGTCTTGATGTAAAGACTGCCTTCTTATATGGGCGACTCGATGAAGAAATCTACATGGAGCAACCCGAAGGTTTCAAAGTACCCGGTTCAAGCAACAAAGTATATCGTCTATTGCGCGCTCTCTATGGCCTGAAGCAAGCCGCATTAGCTTGGAACAAAGAGCTACACAAATCGCTCCTAAAGCTCAACTTCAAACGTTCCAAATCAGATCCTGGAGTTTATATTTTCCAAGATAAATCAGGCATCATGCTGTTCATCGTCTATGTCAATGATGGATTACTTATGTCGAACTCTGCCAAACTTCTCAAGAAGAAGAAAACCGCATTCCTAAACGTATGGGAAGCTCGCGACATGGGACCAGTAAAGGAATACCTTGGATTCCAAATCGCTCACAATCGCGTTAAACGCTCTATGGTTTTACACCAACACCCCTACGTTTTGAAAGTCCTTAAGCGCTTTCAAATGGAGAATGTCAAACACGTCCGCACACCTTTGCCTGCTGGATATCAACCATCTACAGCACCAAAGGATTATAATGCAAGTCCAACAATACGACAACAGTATCAATCCGTAATAGGATCACTCCTATTCGTCATGCTTGGAACTCGTCCGGACATTGCCTTTGCCGTAATTAAGATGTCACAATTTATGGCAAATCCTACCGAAGAACACCTCCAGAAGGCACTTCACATTGTGAAGTATTTGGGTTCAACTCCAAATCTTGCACTTCACTTTTCAGGAGGAGCTTCGTCATTGGATTGTTACTCTGACTCTGACTGGGCAGGCGATAGTGAAACACGACGTTCAACTAGCGGTTATGCTATCTTTCTTGGCAATGACTTGGTTAGCTGGCGATCTCGCCAACAACCAACAGTGGCTCTGTCTTCAACAGAAGCCGAATACATGTCTATGTGCAATTGTGCACAACAGATTCTATGGATCAAATCGCTCTTCCAAGAGTGTCATTTATCCCTCCAACGCTTCATGATGTTTGGAGATAACAAAGGCGCAATTCATATTGCACAAAATCCAGTCATGGAAGGACGGTCAAAGCACATTGACATAAAGTATTATTTCCTTCGCGAATGCATTGAGAAACAAATCTTCATGCTTGACTATGTTCCTACTGATCAGCAGAAAGCTGACATGATGACAAAGAATTTGACATGGCAGAAATTCCAAGACAATTGCTCGCGACTGAACCTTCTAGAGTTCAAGTCTTAGTGAGGAGGAGTGTCGACAAGAACATATGATTATATCTTATCTTATCTAATCTTGGAGGTTTCCAGAGATCACAGTTACATGTGATTCGGAGTAGTGTCAACTGGAATACCGGTAGATCACATGACCGGCTCCATAGGATAGCCGGAACTATCACAAGCAAGGCACGTATTTAACACATGCTGATGCACGTTGCAGGCACATTTCCAGATAACTACATATATGGAAAGTGCACTGACTACATATGGGAATATGGTGAAATAGGCGAGAATAATACTTATCTACGCACAGACCATGTACCACAGGTATATATACCCTGTAGGATTCCCTGTAGTTCCTTAGTTCAATACAGTCTCAACTGTTCTCTCATTACTCGCTACTCAAACACTCAACTTCAAGAACCAGCTACTAGCTATCAAAGGTACGCTTGCGTCCCCACATTGCTGTTGCCCCAGTTTTGTTGCTACAGAACCAAAGGCCACTCACCCAAAAACTCATCGAGGACACTTGGACCCCCTCACTTCTTCAGACCACCCCTGACCTACCACAAGACTGGATTACCAACTCAGAGGTTTTAGTGGGTATCAAGCTGTTGCAACCCCCTGCTCACTGGGGACCTCGGGCAGTGCACAGAGCCCCACACTACCCCACTCACTAGAGTGAGGTGTGCGTAAGAGCATTTTTCCTCGGACCGAAGCCCAACCGGGTCTTTCGATATAGTGTA
>Ga0307518_10000714_pt1 | contig 24918 bp, 24 predicted proteins | sample 25_EM_MG_FD_203889 | JGI IMG/M metagenome (GOLD analysis project Ga0307518, IMG submission 203889) | Populus trichocarpa ectomycorrhiza microbial communities from riparian zone in the Pacific Northwest, United States - 25_EM | ecosystem: Host-associated > Plants > Roots > Unclassified | place... | reverse complement strand
GCCGAGGAACCAGATCCCGTAGCTCGCGCCGTGCGCGTAGATCCCGCTGGGGAACCCGATCATCGTCCCGATGCTGTACACCTCGCCGACCGCGAGGAAGTACACCAGCCACGCCGGGAACGACCGGCCGCCGACGAGGAATTCCGAGATCCCGCCGCCCCGTGTGGACCGTCCGGCCCACACCGCGAGCCCGATCGAGCCCGCCATCACCACTGCCACGATCGCGATCAGCATCAGTCGTCCTCCGGGTAGTGGGCGCGGTCGAAGAAACGCCAGCTGATCCACAGGCACAGGGTGGTCAGCGGGCAGCAGCAGAACACCCAGAAGAACAGCACCGGGATGCCCAGCACCGACGCCGTCGATCCGGATAGCAGCAGGATTCCCGCCAGCAGGGCGAAAGCGGGGACGAAAAGTCCTATGAGGACACTCGGCCAGCTGCGGATCATCGTCGTGCTCCCGTCGTCTCACGCCGCCAGACGACCTCGCCGCCGCTGACGGTGGCGTCCACGGTCAGCTCGCGGATGCGGTCGGGGTCGACCGTGGTGGGATCGCCGGACAGCACCGCGAGATCGGCGAGTTTCCCGATCTCCAGGCTGCCTTTGACGTCTTCCTCGCCCGCGAGGTACGCGGCGTCGATCGTGTAGCCGCGCAACGCGGCGTCGACGTCCACGGCCTGTTCGGGGCCGAGTACCTTGCCCTGCCTGGTGATCCGGCGCACCGCGCACCAGATCCCCTCCAGCGGCGGCACCGGTGTCACCGGGGTGTCCGAATGCAGTCCGAAGTGGATTCCGCGTGAGCGGGCCGAAACCAGCGGGCTGATCCGGCGCGCCCGTTCAGGCCCGAGGAAGACGTCGCGATGCCGGTCGCCCCAGTAGTAGACGTGTTTGATGAAGAACGAAGCGAGGACGTCGTGGGCGGCCATCCGGTCCAGCTGGTCTTCGCGCACCGTCTGGCAGTGCTCGATCCGATGCCGCCTGCCGGTCCCCCGCGGCGAGCCCAGCCGCGAGTAGCCGTCGATGATCGCGTCGATCGCCGCGTCCCCGTTGCCGTGCACGGCGACCTGCCAGCCCGCCGCGTCGAGCGCCGCGATCCGGCGGCCGAGGTCGGCGGGTTCGAGCAGCATCATGCCGTGTTCGTCCGGAGCGCAGGTGTAGCCCTCCGCGAGACATCCGGTCTTGCCCTGGATCGAGCCGTCCGCGACGATCTTCACGCCCGTCATCGCGAATTTGTCGTCCACGCGGGCTTCCGGCGGTTCCGGGTGGCCCTCGTCGAGACCGGGAAGGAGTCCGTCGAACAGGTAGCCGCGCACCCGGACGCGCAGTTTCCCGGCACGCCTCAGCAGTGCGTACGCCTCCAGTTCCGCCGCTCCGCCGATGAGCCCGATACCGGTGTCGTGCACCGAGGTCACGCCGTTGGCGAGATACTCCTCGTCCGCCAGGAGAAGGGCTTCGGCCAGTTCGCCCGCGCTCTGCCCGGGCAGCCGGGACGTGACGAGGAAGGCCGCCGTCTCGACGAGCACCCCGGTCGGCTCCCCTCGGGCGTCGCGCACGATGAGGCCGCCGGGCGGGTCCGGGGTCTCCGCGGTGATCCCGACTTCGCGCAGGGCCAGCGAGTTCGCGGTGCAGAAATGGCCGGAAACATGGGTCAGCACCACGGGATTGCGGCCGGAGACGGGGTCGAGATCCGCGCGTGTCGGGTGACGGCCGTCCGCGAGCAGCGTGTCGTCGTACCGGAATCCGCGGATCCACTCCCCCGGGCCCAGCTCTTTCGCCGCTTGGGCGACCCGTCCGACGATGTCGGCGATGGTGTCGTTGGGCGGGCTCCCGGCGTCGACCGGCGCGGCCAGCGTCATCCCGAAGAACGCCGGATGGTTGTGGGATTCGACGAAACCGGGGATCACCGTCCGCTCGGCCAGATCGAGCACGGTGGTCTCCGGGCCGATCAGCCGGGAGATCTCCCGTTCGGAACCCAGCGCGGTGATCCGGCCGCCGCTCGCGGCCAGCGCGCGCACCCGTCTCCCCGCCGCGTCCAAAGTGAGAACGGTGCCACCGAACGCGACGAAATCGGCCGCACGCTGGGGATCTTCTCGAAGGAACTCCACACAGGCCTCCCGGGCTCACGAGGGATCCCCAGAGAGTGCGGCACGTCTGGCCGCCTGAACAGGTCCAGAACGCTCCGGCGCGGTGGTACCAGTTCTCGCCTCAGCCGCCGAGCAGATCGCGGCAGGCCTGGCCGAGCAGCCGGATACCAGGGTCGATGTCCCGCAACGGGACGGCCGCGAAACCGATCCGGAAATGGTTCTTCGGCGGGTCTTCCCCGACGAAGAAGATGTCGCCGGGCTCGATCAGGACGCCGTCGCGCTCGGCTCGTTCCATCAGCGCCCGGCAGTCCAGTTCGGACGGTCCGGTCATCCAGAGGCTGACCCCGCCCGGCGGGTACGCCGTCTGCGTCCACGGCAAGTGTTCGGTGACCGCGGCGCAGGTCGCCTCCCATTTCCGCATCAGTTTCGTGCGGTACCGCCGCAGGGAACGGTGGTACTCGCCGCTGTCGATCAGCAACGCCAGCGCCCGCTGGAGGTGACCGGGCGGATGCCGCAGCACGTATCGCCGGATCTCCCGCAGCTCCCGTACCAGTTCACGCGGGCCGACCAGGTATCCCAGCCGCAGACCGGGCGAGAGGAACTTGGAGAAGGTGCCGAGGTAGATCGCGTCACCGGTGCCGTCGAGCGCCTTGAGCGCGGGTGTGGGGCTGCCGTGGTACCGGAATTCGCTGTCGTAGTCGTCCTCGACGAGCACCGTGCCCGCACTCGCGGCGAGACTGAGCAGACGCCGGCGGCGGCCGATGCTCAACGTCGCGTTCGTCGGATGATGGTGGCTCGGGGTGAGATACAGCAGGTCGACGCCGTCGAGCGTGTCCGGCGGGCGCAGGCCGCTCTGATCGACGTCGACGCCGCGCAGTCCGGCGCCGGTGCGCAGGAAGATGTGCCGGGCGTCGAGGTACCCCGGGTTCTCCATCGCCACGACGCTGTCCGGCCCGAGCAGCGCGCGGCCGAGCAGGTCGAGGCCTTGCTGCGAGCCGACGGTGATCAGCACTTCGGACGGGTCGGCCTCGATCCCCCGCGCGGTGAGCAGCTGGCGGCAGATCAGGTCGACCAGCATCGGGTCGTCGGAGCCGACGCTGTCCTGCAGGCTCGGGAACACGTGCGGCCGGTACAGCGCGTCTCGCAGGCAGCGGGTCCACGACCGCGCCGGGAAGGCGGTGACGTCCACCTGACCGGCGAGGAACGGATACGGATAGGTGTGCCAGTCCGGGCGTTTCTCGATATGCGGCACCCCGGCGTCGGGATACCGGCGGACCCGCGCGCTCCAGTCGATGGCCGGGCTGGTGCCGCGCTCCTGCACCGCGCAGTGCGGCCGCATCTCCGCGTTGATGAACAGCCCGCTGCGCTCGCGGCTCTCCACGAACCCCTCGGCGACCAGCTCCTGGTAGGCGAGGTTGATGGTGTTGCGGGAAACGCTGAGTTCGGCGGCCAGCTCACGCGAACTCGGCAGCCGGTGCGCCGGGTCGAACGTGCCGATCGCGATGCCGTGCTCGATGGCGCGCCGCACCTGCCGGTAGAGCGGCTCGGCGGACGTCCGGTCGATTTCGATCAACGTTCGCGGCAACGGCACCTCCCTTTCGGCGACAGGGCCGGGATCTGAACCTAGCTCCAGATCCCGGCCCGCACCACCTAGCCGAGCACGTCGTCGATGGCCACCGAGGCGATTCCGAGGGCCTCGCCGACCGGCGCGGACGTCAGCCTGCCGTCGACGGTGCTGACCCCGCCGCGCAGCTCCGGGCACCGCGCGACGGCGCCGGACAGACCGTGGTTCGCCAGCTCCAGCGCGTAGGGCAGCGTGACGTTCGTCAGCGCGTACGTCGAGGTGTGCGGGACGGCGCCGGGCATGTTGGCGACGCAGTAGAACACCGAGTTGTGCACGGTGAACGTCGGCTCGGCGTGCGTCGTCGGCCGCGTGTCCTCGAAGCAGCCACCCTGGTCGACGGAGATGTCGACGAGCACGCTGCCCGGCTTCATCCGGGACACGAGATCGTTCGACACCAGGCTCGGCGCCTTGGCACCGGGCACGAGTACCGCGCCGATCACGAGGTCGGCTTCGAGCACGGCCTCTTCGATCGAGTACGCGTTGGCCGCCGCGGTGCGGATCCGGCCCTGGTACATCCGGTCGGCGGCACGGAGCTTGTCGACGTTCTTGTCGAACAGGACGACGTCGGCCCAGGTCCCGGCCGCGCCGGCGACCGCGTTCATGCCCGCGACACCGGCGCCGAGCACGACCACCCGTGCCGGCGCCACCCCGGAGACGCCGCCGATGAGCACCCCGCGCCCGCCGTTGGCGCGCATGAGCGTCTGCGCGCCGACCTGCGGGGCCAGCCGCCCGGCGACCTCGCTCATCGGGAACAGCAGGGGCAGCGAACCGTTCGGCAGCTGCACCGTCTCGTACGCCACCGACGTCGTGCCCGCGTCGAGCAGCGCCCGCGTGCACGGCTCGCTCGCGGCGAGGTGCAGGTAGGTGAACAGCAGCTGATCGCGGCGCAGGCGGTGGTACTCCTCGGCGATCGGCTCCTTGACCTTGAGCACGAGGTCTCCGGTCGCCCAGACGTCGTCGGCGCTGTCGAGCACCTTCGCGCCTGCGGCGGCGTAGTCCTCGTCGCGCACGGAGGACCCTTCGCCCGCTCCGCGCTCGACGAACACCTCGTGCCCGGCCGAAGTGAACTCGTGCACGCCCGCGGGCGTCACCGCGACCCGGTACTCGTGGTTCTTGACTTCACGAGGGACACCGATCTTCATCTCACGCTCCCGTCTGTTCCAAAGGCAATGACGCTGAGCGTGCGGCACGGCTGGAATGGCCAGAAGTGCCAGAACCCGCGCGTTCGACGGGTCCAGTTCACCGCTCATAGCGCCGGGCTATGACGTCTTCGCCAACCGGCGGCTACCGCCACTCCGGGACCGGATCCACAATGGACTCGTGGGAACCCTGGCCATGACCTCGCTCGCGGCGGCGGCCGGGGTCGTCGCCCAGCGCCTTTCCGGCATGGGGCTTTCCCTGCTGTGCGTACCGTTCCTGGCGCTGGCGCTGGGCCCGCTCGACGCCGTCCGGCTCACCCTGCTGCTCGGTTTCCCGGTCTATCTCGCGGTCGCGATCACCCATTGGCGCGCGATCAGGTGGGCGCAGGTCGCGTGGTTGACCGTGCCCGCGGTGGTGTTCACCCCGGTCGTCGCGCTCGTGGTCCGCGACGTCCCGGCACGGCCGCTGCTGCTCGCCGCGGGCGGCTGCTGTGTCCTCGCCGTCGGCGTGCTGGCGAGCGGCATCACCAGCAGACGGCTGGCGGGCAGGACGGGCGCCGTCGGCGCGGGCGTGCTGAGCGCGGCGATGAACTCCGTCGCCGGGCTCTCCGGTCCCGCCGTGGCGGTGTACGGGGCGAGCGCGGGCTGGGGCGCCGACGAGACACGCGGGACGCTGTCGATCTACTTCTTCCTGCTCGGCCTGGTCGCGCTGCCCAGTCTCGGCTGGGTGGAGGTGCCCATGAGCGTGCTCCTCGCGGTCGCGATCGCCGCCCTCGCCGGGGATCTGCTGGGGCGGGCACTGAGCCGCCGGGTCGGCGAACGGTCCGTCCGCTGGTCGGTCCTGCTGCTTTCGGCGGCGGGTGGCGCGCTGACGCTGGCGCATGCGGCCTGAGCACGGTAATACGATGGCCGGTGATGACACCGCCGGACCGCCCCGAATGGCGATCGCGTGCGTGGCTGGTCGCCTCCGCGGTGCTGGTCGTGGCCACGATCGCGCTGCTGGCCGTCGGCGCGAACGGGCCCGGCGCGGTCGTCGTGCCGATTCTCGTCGTGGCCACGGCCATCGGCGTGACGACGTGGACGCTGGTTCGCGCCCGCAAGCGGCGCCTCGACTACGAAGCACGCCTCACCGGCTGGGCGGCCGAGCACGCCACACAGCATGAGCGGCTTCGGATCGCCCGGGAACTCCACGACATCGTTTCCCACGGCCTCGGCGTGATCACGCTGCGGGCCAGTGCGGCGAGACGGATCCAAGGCGCGGTCCGGGAAGCGGAGCGCGAACAGGCGCTCATCGACATCGAGCGGACGAGCCGCGACGCGGTCACCGAACTCCGGCGCATGCTGGCCGTGCTTCGCGACCCCGAAGAGCGCGGCGCGCCGTTGCGGCCCGTGCTGAACCTGTCGGATCTTCCCGCCATCGTCGAGGCCGCCCGCCCACTGGGCCTCGAGCCGCGACTGGACGTCGGCGAACTCGGGGACGTTTCCCCTGGGGTACAAGCGACTGTCTGCGAAATCGTCCGCGAAGCCGTCGCGAACACCGCGCGGTACGCCGGACCGACGATCGCCCGCGTCGAGCTGCGGCGCGACGGCGACACGATCGTCGTGACCGTCGAGGACGACGGGCCGCGAGACGCCTGGTCCCCCGCCGCCGGTGCCGGCCACGGCCTGGCCGGGCTCCGGGAACGGGCCGGAATTCTCGGCGGCGACCTGCACGCGGCGCCGGCCGGAACCGGATTCCGCCTCACCGCACGACTCCCGGACGGAGCACACCGGTGACCGAACAGCCACCGATCCGGGTCCTGCTCGCCGACGACCAGCGGCTGCTGCGGCACAGCCTGGCGATCATCATCGGCGCCACGCCGGACATGGTCGTCGTCGGACAGGCCGAGGACGGAATCCAAGCGGTGGAAATGGCACGGCGGCTGCGCCCGGACGTCGTGCTGATGGACATCCGCATGCCCGGCCAGGACGGGATCGTGGCCACCAAAGAGATCAGCGCCCGCCCCGACCTGGCCGGGACCAGGATCCTCGTGCTGAGCATGTTCGAGCTGGACGAGTACGTCTACGGCGCGCTCCGCGCGGGAGCGAGCGGTTTCCTGCTCAAAGACACCGAACCGGACGAACTCCTCGCCGCCGTCCGCCGGACGTACACCGGCGAATCCCTGTTCGCGCCCGCCATCCTCACCCGGCTGATAGAGCATTACGTCACGGCGCCGCCGCATCGCAGCCCTCCTCCGCCCACTGGGCTGACCCAGCGGGAGATCGAGATCCTCACGTTCGTCGGCCGCGGGCTGTCCAACACCGAGATCGCCGAGACGCTGACGATCTCCGTCAAGACGGTCAAGACGCATATCAGCCGGTTGCTGAGCAAGCTTTCCGCTCGCGACCGCGCTCAGCTGGTGATCACGGCGTACGACCTGGGACTGGTGGTCCCGCGTGCGGTCAGGCGTCCCGCCGGTGGAACGTGATCGCGGAGATCCCCACCGCGACGAGCACCCAGCCCAGCACGACGGCCGAGCCCCCGAGTGAGCGCGAGTCGTGGCTCGCGGCGTCCGGGAGATAGTCCGCGAACGTGGCCCGATCCCGGAGGAGCGGGCCCGCGATGAAGTAGTACCCGAGCAGCCCGGCCACCGCCGGAACACTCCACCGCACGACGGTCGCGACGGCGGCGGAAAGCACCGTGGTGAGCGCGAGGTAGGCGCTCGCTCCCACCGCGTCGGACGACGGTCCGCCCGCCAGCGCGGTCAGAATGGCCGCCGGGACGGCCACGATCAGGAGCGCGGCCATTTTGGCCAGGTGCAAGGTGATCCGGCGGGGCAGGGCGGTCAGGGTCCGGTGGATCTGGCCGCCGCCGTACTCCGACGTCACCGCGACGACGCCGAGTACGAGGAACCCGGCCTGGGTGTAGCCGACGGATGAGACGCCTTGCCGCGAAAACGCGGTCGCGAGGATCGCCGAAACCCCCAAGGTGGCGAGCAGGGTGAAATACGTCGCCGGCAGGCTGAGCAGTTTGAGGACCTCGGCCCGGATCGCCCGGCCGCCCGTCACGCGTCCCTCCCGCGGAAGACCAGGAAGCCCGCGATGAGCAGCGCCGCGGCCCAGGCCGTCATCACCAGGCCCCCGGCGACCGGCGAGAGCTGGACGGGCAGATCCACTCGCTCGATGAACATCCGGAATCCGGCCAGATCGGGGAAGAACGCGGCCAACGGCGTGAGTTTCGTGAGCAGGTAGGTGACCGTGACCACCGACGTGTTCAGGATCAGCACGGTGAGCGGCAGGATTCCGTTGCGTGTCACCAGAGTCAGGCCCGACGCGAGCAGGGCCGTCAGCACCCAGTAGAGGACGACTCCTGGCAGGCGCCCGAAATCACTCACGCCGCGCGCTTCGACGATGACGAGGGTGATCGTCGAGGAAACCGTTGCCAGCGCGGCGACGGCGGTGATCACCGCCGCCAGCTTCGTGATCAGCAATCGCCGCCGGGACGGCACCGCCGTGAGACTCGTGGTGAGCTGGCGTCCGCCACCGGCGTTCTCCCCCTCGGTGGTGTATTCGCTGCTCACCGCGACGACGCCCAGGATGATCGCGCCCACCACACCGAACGCGAGTTCCTGGAATCCGGCATCCACGTTTCCGGCCGCGGCCCATGCGTTGAGGAACGTCAGGGCGGCCGGGAGCAGCACGCCGACCGCGACCGCGACCCAGACCGACGGCAGCGAAGTGAGCTTGCGCAGTTCTCCCCGATAGGCCCTCATCGCACGCCCCCGGTGGTGAGCGCGAAGAAGGCGTCCTCCAGGCTTCGGTGCCCACCGACGACCTCGGTGAGTGTTCCCCGCGCGACGATCCTGCCGTGGTCGATGACCACGACGTCGTCGACCGTCTCCGAGAGTTCTCCCATGAGGTGGCTGGAAAGCAGGACGGTCCGCCCGGCCGCGGCACGTTCACGGAGGAAACCGCGGATCCAGCGGATGCCTTGCGGATCGAGGCCGTTGACCGGTTCGTCGAGCACCAGCACCTCGGGATCGCCGAGCAGCGCCGCCGCCAGTGCCAGCCGCCGCCCCATCCCCAGCGAGTAGCCGCGGACGCGTTTGCCCGCCGCGGCGGAAAGTCCGACCTCCGCGAGGACCTCGTCCACCCTGCCGCGCGGGATGGCGCCCGCCGCGGCGACCCACTTCAGATGCGCCCGGCCGGTGCGCGAGCGATGCGCTCCCGAGCCGTCGAGTACGGCGCCGACCTTGCGCAGCGGATCCCGCAGCCCGGCGAACGGAACACCGTCGACCAGCGCGGTTCCCGACGTCGGCCGGTCCAGTCCGAGCAGGATCCGCAGGGTCGACGACTTCCCGGCACCGTTGGGCCCGAGGAAGCCGGTCACGCGGCCCGGGCGCGCTTCGAAACTGACGTCCGAAAGGATCGTCGCCGATCCTCGTCGCTTGGTGAGCCGGTCGAACTTGAGCATCAGGTCTTCTTCCCGTCGAGCACGATCACGTCGCTCGCCAGTCCATCCCGACGGGACACCCGCCCGCGTCGGACCGGGGACCGATCCTGTCCGGCGGCAGTAGGCCCAGGGTCCTACGCCATGACCTGAATCGCCTGGTCAGAGCACGGGATCGATTCAGGGATTCTCTGCTAGCCTCGCGGACGTCCCGCTGCTCACCGGGGGCGGCGCGACCAGGCAAGGAGTGCACATGACCGCCATCATCCGCGTCCATGGCCGTCAGATCCTCGACAGCCGGGGCAACCCGACCGTCGAGGTCGACGTCGAACTCGCGGACGGTTCGCTCGGACGGGCCGCCGTGCCCTCGGGCGCCTCCACCGGAACCAAGGAAGCCGTCGAATTGCGTGACGGCGACAAGACCCGTTTCCACGGCAAGGGTGTCCGCAAAGCCGTCGACGCCGTCAACACCGAGATCGCCGAAGCCGTCGTCGGGCTCGACGCCGAAGCCCAGGCCGACGTCGACCGCGCGCTGATCGCGCTGGACGGCACCGCGAACAAGGCGCGGCTCGGCGCCAACGCCACCCTCGGCGTCTCGCTGGCCGTGGCGAAGGCCGCCGCGGCCGCGAAGCGACTTCCGTTGTACCGCTACGTCGGTGGAGTGTTCGCGCATCTGCTTCCGATGCCGATGATGAACATCATCAACGGCGGGGCGCACGCGGACAACCCGATCGACTTCCAGGAGTTCATGATCGGCCCGCTCGGCGCGGAGACCTTCGCCGACGCCGTCCGCATGGGCTCGGAGGTGTTCCACACCCTGCGCGCGTCGCTGCGCGAAGCCGGGCACGGCACCAACGTCGGCGACGAAGGCGGCTTCGCGCCGAACCTCAGCTCCGCCGACGAAGCGCTCGAGTTCGTGCTGCGCGCCATCGAGAAGTCCGGCTACACCCCCGGCGAGGACATCGCCCTGCTGCTCGACCCGGCCGCGTCCGAGTTCTACACCGACGTCGTCTACGACTACACCGGCGAGGGGCGCAAACGCAGCGTCGAGGAGCACGTGGCCTACCTCGCCGACCTGACCTCGCGCTACCCCATCGTGTCCATTGAGGACGGTGTCGCCCAGGACGACTTCGCCGGCTGGAAGCAGCTCACCGACACCATCGGCGACCGTGTCCAGCTCGTCGGCGACGATGTCTTCTGCACCAACGTGAACCTGCTCAACGACGGGATCGAGCGCGGCATCGGGAACTCGATCCTGGTGAAGGTCAACCAGATCGGGACGCTCACCGAAACCCTCACCACGGTCGAGACCGCGCACAAGGCGGGCTACTCCGTGGTGATGTCGCACCGCTCCGGCGAGACCGAGGACACCACCATCGCCGACCTCGCCGTCGCCACCAACTGCGGTCAGATCAAGACCGGCTCGCTCTCGCGCTCCGACCGCACGGCCAAGTACAACCAGCTCATCCGCATCGAGGAAGAGCTCGGCACCGAGGCCCGCTACGCCGGTTCCAGCACTCTCAGCGGCCGCCGCTGACGAACCGGCCGGGTGCCGGCTCCGCCCGGAGCGGAACCGGCACCCGCGTCGACCAGATCATCCCGAGCCCCTCCCCTAAGCCCTGGTTCTCTGGACGTCCAGAACCCTCTTTCACCCTTCGCCGAAGTGGTGCGACTTCGACAGTAGTCATTCCCGCCGCCTCGAAAGGCCCCGTTCGGCCGCGACGGACAAAAGCCGGACAATCGCCTCGACCACCTGCGACGTAAGGTTGTCCGGCGGGGGCTGGTCGCGGTTTTCGAACGGTGCGATGATCGATCCGGGAGACGGATTCGAGGGGTGAAGCCATGCCGAGGCCGGAGCGGCCCTTGGAAAGTGACGGCGGCGTTGTCTGCGAATTCGCGGCGGCGCTACGGCGGCTACGCCAGGAGGCGGGCACTCCGCCCTACCGGCAATTGGCGACGCGCGCGCACTATTCGGCCAGCACCCTCGCGGCCGCGGCTGCCGGGAAACAACTACCGACACTGCCGGTCACGCGCGCTTTCGCCGCCGCCTGCGGCGCCGACCCCGACGAGTGGGAACAGCGCTGGCACGAAGCCTGTGTCGCGTCGTCCGCCGAATCTCCAGCCGCCACCGGCGACGACGGATTCCCGCCCACTGTCCCCGCCCGGGCGATCCGGCGCGTCGAGATCCTCGCCGCGGCCGCCTGCCTCGCTGTCCTGACGGTGCTCGCCGCCGCCGCGTTGGGACGACCAGGCCCCGCGACCGTGCCGGATCCGATGTCCGCTCGGCACACGGCGACCCACATCCGGGGCGACCTTCGAGTCAGCAGCACCGATGGCAGGCGGGCCGCGCTCACCGAAGGCGACGGCGTCATCCGCCTGTGGGATACCCAGGACATCACCGCACCCCGCCTCGCGGCGACGATCACCACCGAGCTCCCGCCGTCCGCCCTCCGCTTGGCGGACGACGGCGCCACCCTGATCGCCACGCTTCCCCACCGGCCGCTTTCCAAGCCCTCCGAGCACGAGCGCCGCTGGAACATCGCCGATCTGGACCACCCCCGTGAGATCTCCACCGGCTCACCGGTGACGAGCATCTAGGCGCCCACTTACATCGTTTTCGATGTATCGTTTCCGATATGAAAGCCGGTGAGCTGTACCTGCTCGGCAAGCACCTGATGGAGCTCGCGTCCCGGGGCATGCGCGACGACGCCGATCCCGAGGTCCCGGAGATCTATCTCCTGCTGATCTCGGTGGTCGTCGAAGCGCCGGGGCTGTCGATCAGCGAGCTGACCGCGCGCACCGGTTTCGCGCAGAGCCATGTCTCCGCCGCCGTCGCCAAGCTGCGTGAGCGAGGCGCCCTGCGCACGCATCCGGATCCGGCCGACCGCCGCCGCACCCTGGTCTCCCCGGTCGACGGCCTGGTCACGGCTGTCGCGCGGCGCCAGCAGCGTGACGCCGAGCAGGTCCTCGCGGCGGCGCTCGCCGAACTCGATCCGGACGAGGATTCGGCCGCGGACCGCGCGGCGCGCCTGGTCGAGGCGGCGGACGAGCTGTACCACCTGCTCACCGCCCGCGCCCTCAAGGTGGGCGGGGACCCCGCTGCGCTGATGCCGCTGCACTCACTGGCCGAAGAGGTGACCGGCAAACCGAAGAAATAGGGGGAATCACATGGACTATCCGTTCACTGCGACCGAACTCGTCCGGCGGCAGGACGAAGAACCCGTGAGCCGCGTGCGTCTCGCGACCGGCGAGGACGCCTGGCTCGTCACCCGCTACGACGACATCCGCGCCCTGCTATCCGATCCGCGATTCCGCGTCTGGCTGCCCGGGGTTCCCGAGACCGGCGCCGATGCCCTGCTCTTCACCATGAACGGCCCCGAACACGCCCGGCTCAGGCGTATCGCGGGCAAGGCACTCACCCCACGCCGGGTGGAATCCCTGCGGCCACGCGTGGAAGCGCTCGCGGAAGACCTGGTCGCGAAGCTTCTCGCGCCTGGTCCACCTGCGGAAGTCCTTGAGGGGTACGCGATCCCGCTCGCCCTCTCGGTGCTGAGCGAACTCCTCGGTGTTCCGCCGTCGGCGCGTGACGCGCTGCGGAGCTGGACGGACGGCATGCTCGCCGTGTTCACCGCGCCGAGCTACGAGGAGATGACCGAGGCGTCCCGCAAGCTGGGTGACTACCTCGCGGAACTGGTCGAGGCGAAGCGCCGCGCCCCAGGCGAGGACCTGCTGACCGGTCTGCTCCAGGCCAGGGACGACGACGGCGACGCGCTGCGGCCGGACGAGGTCACCCAACTCGCCTTCGCGATCCTTCTCGGCGGATATGTCCCGCCCGCGAACGCCCTGGCCCAGATCGTGCTGCGACTGGCGGCCGACCCCGAACTGCCCCGCGATCCCGCGCCGGTCGAGGAATTCCTTCGCCAGGACCAAGGTTCTGCCGCCGACCAGGGGCGGGTCGCGGTCGAAGACGCCGACGTCGGCGGGGTGCCGATCCGCGCGGGCGAGTTCGTCCTCGCCTCCCTGCACGCGGGCAACCACGACCCCCGGCGGTTTCCCGAACCGGAGCGAGTCGATCCCCTTCGCACGCAAGGACATCTGACCTTCGGGCACGGACCGCACCACTGCCTCGGCGCGGCACTCGCCCGGCTGCAACTGCGGACCGGCGTCGCCGCGCTGCTGGCCGCCGCTCCGGGACTGCGCCTCGCGGTGCCGTTCGAGGAAGTCGCCTGGCGGCGGATGTTCCTGACGCTCCGGGGGCCGGTCGCGGTGCCGATCGTCTGGTGACGACGCGCAAAGTACATGAAGGCCCCCTTCCTGTACCTAGGCGCAAGGAAGGGGGCCTTCATGTACCGCAGAGGCGAACACCACTACACCACGTTTGCCTTACTGCCCTACCAGCTTCCGCAACGCTTCCCGCAGCGCGGCAAGAGCGGCTTCAGGCTCGTCCCAGAAGATCATGTGCCCGGCCCCCGCGATCTCGACGAATTCGGCCGACGGATTGCGCTCGGCCGCTTCCGCCGCACCGGCGGCGGTGACGACCGGACTCGCGCCGCCGTACAGAAAGAACGTCGGAGCGGGCACCTTCGGCCAGTCGCCGAAGAAGTCCTCGGATTCGAACCCGGCGTGCGTGGCGACAATGGCGTCGCGGGAGCACGAAGACAGCCAGCGGGCTCGCAGTTCCTGTTCCCGGCGCGGCCATCGCGGCCAGGACCGGGCCACCTCGTCGGCGTCGGTTCCCCGGCGGGCCTGGTCGAGTTGCCCGAGGAAGGCGTCGAGGGTGGTCGGATACGGCGCCCGCCCGGGGCCGCTCAGCGGCGGATCGGCCAGCACCGTGCCTCGAACCGGCCGGGTTCTGGCGGCACGAGCGGCGATCCGCGCGCCCATGGAGTGTCCGAAAAGGATCGGATCACGCAGTCCGAGTCCGTCCACGACCGCGTCGACGTCCGCGGCGTAGCTCGCCAGGTCGTACTCCACGCCGTCATCGGACAGTCCGCGGCCGCGGACGTCGAGCACGAGCGGGCGCGCCAGATCGGTGAGTTCCCGTGCCACGAAATCCATCGTGACCGCGGGGCTGGTGATCCCCGGCAGCACGAGCACCGGGACACCGTCGGCGGGACCGTAGTCGAGCACGTGCAGCCGGACCGAACCCGCCGTCACCCAGCGGCTGGTCGCCGGAACGTCGCCGAGATCCGCCAACGCGGGCCGGCCGAGCGTGCGGCGGTCCAGATCCGCGAGATACGTCAGGGCCTCGTCGAGCCCGACGACATCCGCGTATTTCGCTTGAAGGTCGAACAAAGCGGCGTCGTGCGGCCCGGCGGCGCGGTCACCGCAGGCTTCCCGGACGACGAGGGTGTCGAAACCGGATTGGACGGCGTCGACGGCGGTCGCCCGGACGCATCCCGACGTGGTCGCGCCGCAAACGACGACGGTGTCCGCGCCCAGGCTCGTGAGGAGTGCGGCCAGCGACGTCCCGTGGAACGCCGACGCGCCCTTCTTCAGGATGAGATGGTCGCCCTCACGCTGGTCGAGCCGCAGGTCGAGGGCGACCGCGTCGCTTCCTTCGCGGAGTGCCCGCATCCCGGGCGCTTTACGGAGCCACGCGACGGCGTCGCCGTCCGCTTCGGCTGGTGTGTAACTGATCGCGGTGTAGATCACCGGCACGTTCTGTCGCCGTGCTTCGGCGACGAGGGCGGCGGTCGCGGTGACCTCGGCGGTGAGATCGGCGCCGGACGGGAAGGCGGGTTCGGTGAATCCCCTGGTCAGGTCGACCACGACCAGCGCCGGACGCGATCCGCGCGGCACGCTCGCACCGAAACCGGCTCGGTCGTACACGCTGTCGAGAGTTTCATCGACGGGCACGCTGCAACTCCTTGATCAGTTTGTCCTGGGTGCGGATCCGGCCCAGCAGCCAGCCCTGGAACAGCCCGAGCGCCGCGGCGGCCGCGATCACGCCGTAGCGCTTGACGCCTTCGGGAAGCACCATGGCCAGACCGTCGACGGCTTCCGGAACCGGCGCGGGGACCGCGGTCGAAGCCGCGACCGGCCCCGCCCGCAACTGGTCCGCGAGATTGCGCGCGAACTGGTCGAGCAGCCGGGTGGAGACGGCGCCGATCGCGCCCTTGCCGAATTGGGCGAGTTTGCCGCGGATCGACAGATCGGTGCGCAGCTCGATGGTGGCGCCGCCGGGTGCCTCGCGCACGGTCAGCGTCACGTCGGCCTCGGCGTCGCCGTTGCCGTGGGCGTCCGCTCCCCTGGCCACCAGCCGCAGGCTGCGGTCGGCCTCGGTGACGTCGGTGAAGCGCACCGTGCCCGAGTAGGCGGCGGTGATCGGGCCGACCTTGACCTTGACTCGGCCGAGATAGGCATCGTCCTGCCGTCCGTCGAGGGTCGCGCCCGGCAGGCAGCCCGCCACCCGTTCGACGTCGTTGATCAAGGCGAAGACCTCGTCGGGTCCGGCCGGTACGGACAGCTGGTTTTCGAGGATCACGCTGTCGCCTCCTTCTCCTGGGCGTGGCATCGACGGGTCGCGGTCGCCTCGATCGCGTCCACGATCGTCTGATAACCGGTGCAGCGGCACAGATTCGCCGAAACGGCCTCGCGGATCTCCTCGCGTCCGGCGTCCGGCCGCTGGGCTAGGAATCCTTCGGCCAGCATGAGGAATCCGGGGGTGCAGAAGCCGCACTGCAGGCCGTGGTGCTCGCTGAAAGACCGCTGCAGATCGGAAAGTTCGCCGTCGCGCCCCAGCGATTCGACCGTGCGGATCTCGGCCGTCTCGGCCTGCACGGCGAACATCAGGCACGCCCGCACCGGTTCCTCGTCGACGAGGACGGTGCAGGCGCCGCACACGCCGTGCTCGCAGCCGACGTGGGTGCCGGTGAGCCCGAGGTCGTGCCGCAGGACGTCGAGCAGGGTCTTGCGCGGCTCGACGAGGGCCTCGTGCGTCTCGCCGTTGACGTTCAGGACGATCAGGTGCCGGTCGCTCATGATGGAACGCTCATTTCCTTGTGGACCCCCGCGTCGAGCGCGGCGAGCACGGTCTGCGGATGCACCGGGGTCACGTCGAGTTCGACCCCCGTATGGCGCAGCGCGTCGTTGATCGCGTTCAGCACCGCGGCGGGCGCGCCGATCGTGCCGCCCTCCCCCGCCCCCTTCGCGCCGTTTTCCGTGAAGGCGCAAGGGGTTTCGAGATGGGTGACGGTGATGTCGGGGATCTCCGTCGCGGTCGGCACCAGGTAGTCGATGAAACTGGCGGCCGACGGTTCCCCATTGCCCGCGTATGTGACCTCCTCGAACAACGCGCCGGCGATGCCCTGCGCGATCCCGCCGCGGCACTGGCCGTCGACGACCTGCGGGTGGATCACCACCCCGCAGTCCTCCACGCACGCGTAGCGCAGGATCTTGATCTGGCCGGTCCCTGGGTCCGCCTCGACGACCACGGCGTGCGTGGCGTTCGAGAACGTGCCGTCGCCGGGCACGTCGAAGCTCGCCGTGGCCGTCAGCGTCGGCTCGACGTCCTTGGGCAGCAGGTGACTGCGCAGGTACGCCACGTCGGCGATCTCCTCGAACGACGCGCGCCGCTCCGGATCGTCGATCTGCATGACGCCGCCGTCGCCGTCGAGGCGCACGTTGTCGGGGCTCGTTTCGAGCAGGTGCGCGGCGATCTTGCACAGCAGTTCGCCGAGTTTCCCGGCCGCGAGGGACACCGCCGAGCCACCGATCGTCACCGAGCGGGAGGCGAACGTCCCCCAGCCGTAGGCGATGCGCTCGGTGTCACCCTGACGGAGCTTGACCTGGTCGAGGTGCAGCCCGAGCCGGTCGGCCACGATCTGCGCCAGCGTCGTCTCGTGGGACTGGCCGTGGTTCATGGTGCCGCTGGTGACCACGACGGAACCGGTGGTGTCCATCCGGATCTCGGAGATGTCGAAACCGGGGACCACGGCCATCTTCCGTTTGGCGAAGGCGCCCGAGCCATACCCGGTCCGCTCGGAGAAACAGCAGTAGCCGATGCCGATATGCCTGCCCTCGGCGGCGGCGCGCTCCCGGATCTCGTACCAGCCCTCGTCCCGGATCGCCGCCTCGGCGAGTTCGAGCGATTCGCGGTAGGTGCCGGGGTCGTAGGTGATGGCGTTGACGCCGGTGTACGGGAACTGCGTGATCACGTTGCGCCGCCGGATCTCGACCGGATCGAGGCCGAGTTCCCGCGCCGCGCGTTCCATGATCCGCTCGATCGCCATCACGTACTGCGGGCGGCTGACCCCGCGATAGGGCGCCGTCGGTGCCTTGTTGCTCGCGATGGCGCGCGCACGGACGCGGTATTCGGGCACCTGGTAGACGCTCGGCATCTCGGCCGACGCCATCAGCGGCTCGATCCCCGCCGTGAACGGGTAGCAGGAGTAGGCGCCCATGTCGCAGACGACGTCGACGTCCAGCGCGGTGATCCGCCCGTCCTCGTCGAACGCCGCCAGTGTGCGGTAACGCTGTTCCCTGGCAAGGAATCCGGCCGTGAGCGCCTCGCGCCGGTCTTCGATCCATTTCACCGGCCGGTTCAGCCGCCGGGCCGCCGCCGCGACCGCGATCTCCTCGCGGCCGACGACGCATTTCTGGCCGAAGCCGCCGCCCATGTCCGGAACGGTGACCCGGACGGTGCGTTCGGGGACCCGCAGCGAACGGGCCATCGCCGTACGCACCTGATGCGGCACCTGCGTGCACATCTGGACGAGAAGCTGGTCGTCGTGGTCGTCCCAGGACGCGACCACTCCCCGCGTTTCGAGCGGGAGCGCGTTCTGCCGTCCGCTCTTCGTGACGACCTCGACCACCCGGCCGCCGCCCGCGCGGGCGGCTTCGAACGCCGCGTCGACACCGGGTGTGTCGAACATCGACACGTCGACCAGCACGTTGCCCGGCGCCTCGTCGTGCACGAGCGGAGCGCCCTCGGCGAGCGCCGACTCCTCCAACACGATCGCGCCGAGCGGTTCGTAATCCACCACCGCGGCCTCGACACCGTCCTCGGCGCTGTACGGATCGCGGGCGACGACCAGCGCCACCGGCTCGCCGGTGAACCGCACCTTCTCCCTGGCCAGGATCGGCATCGCGGTCGGCGAGAACTCCTCCGGCGGCCGGTCGAGCAAGGCGACGATGTCGCCGAGCCCCAGGTCTTCCGCCGTGTACGCGGCCACGACCCCTTCGACCGCCAGCGTGGCCGACAGGTCGATCCCGGCGAGCTTGCCGTGCGCGACCGTCGAACGGACGAAGGCCGCGTGCAGCATTCCGGGCAGCTGGATGTCGTCGACGAACCGGCCGCGGCCGGTGAGCAGACGGGGATCCTCGCGCCGGGGCACCGACGCCCCGACCCAGCGGCCGTTCCGCCCGTCGAACCGTGCGGTCATGGCGTTTCCCCTTTCTCCCAGGCCTCGTGCAGCGCCTGGGTGACGAGCGTGCGCGCCAGCCGTCGGCGGTAGGCCGCGCCGCCCGCCGCGTCGTCGGGCGGATCGATGGCCGCCGCGGCGGCCGCCCCGCACGCGGCGAACAGCTCCGGGCCGGGCGCACCGCCGTCGAGCAGCGCCTCGGCCTCGGGCACCCGGACGGGCGCGGGGGCCACGCCGCCGAGCACGACCCGGCCCCCGCGCTCGGCGTCGATGCTCACGGCGGCGTCGACGATCGCGAAATCGCCGTGGCGGCGGGCGAATTCGGTCAACGCGGCCCGGGGCGACGGCCGGGTGAAGCGCACCGCCGTCACGACCTCGTCCGGTTCGACGGCCGTGGTGTAGAAGCCGTGGAACATCTCCTCGGCCGGGATCTCCCTCGGCCCGCGCGGGCCTTCGGCGACGATCACCGCGTCGAGCAGCAGGGCGAGCAGGCACCATTCCGCGGTCGCGTCGCCGTGGACGATGCTGCCCGCCACCGTGCCGCGGGACCGGATCGGCAGATGCCCCACCCACCGCATCGCGCGGGAGAGCACGTCGAAATCCGGCCCGAATTCGGCCGTCTCGACCGTCCGATGGGTGACCAGCGCGCCGATCGTGAGGCTGGAACCGTTGCGCCGGAAGGAGTTCAGCGCCGGGTCCCGGCGCAACGGTCCCAGATCCACCAGCGCCGTCGGGCGGGCGAGCCGGAAGTTCATCATCGGCATCAGGCTCTGGCCGCCGGCGATGAGTTTCGGATCCTCGCCCGCCGCGGCGAGTTCGCCGAGCAGGCCGACGGCGTCGGTGACGTCGTGGGCCCGGTGGTACCGGAACGCGGCGGGCTTCACAGAACCGTCCTGGTCTCGGCGGGCGCCTCGACCGGCTCGACGATCCGGTCGAGTTCGCGGCCGCGGGTCTCCGGCGCGCCCACCTTCATGAACACGACCGCGGCCACCACGAGCAGACCCAGCACGGTGAAGGTGAGCGGCAGCCCGAGCACCGGCCACAACACGCTGCCGAACAGCAACGGCGCGAAACCGGTGATCGCCCGGCTCGACGACGACGCCCAGCCGAACCCCGAGGCCCGGAGTTCCGTCGGGTAGAGCTCGGAGACGTAGGCGTACATCACCGGGATGACCACGAGCGCGAACAGGCCGAACGCGCCGATCGCCACGACCGCCGCGGCAGGCGTGTCGAGCAGCAGGGAGAACACCACGAGCGACAGCGCGGTGAGCGGACCGGCGACCAGGATGATCCGCTTGCGTCCGACCTTGTCGACCAGGAGCACGGCCACCGCGACACCGACGATGCCGGTCGCGTTCATGAGCGCGGTCGACGCGAAGGCGGCGATCTCACCGAATCCCTGCGCCCGCAGGATCGACGGCATCCAGCTGAGCGCGGCGTAGTAGACCAGCATGACGCTGATGAACAGCGACCACGCGACCGCCGTGATCCTCGGGTTGAACGCCCACACCCGGCGCAGCTGGTCGAACGCGGCCGCGACCGCGCCGCCGCGGGTGTCCTCGACCACCGCGGGCGGGACCGAGTACGGCTCCGGTGTCGCTCCCGTGCGGCGCACGAGATCGTCGATCACGGCCCGCGCCTCCGCCTCACGCCCCTTGCGCACCAGGTACAGCGGCGATTCGGGGACGCCACGCCGCACCCAGAACAGCAGCAGCGCGGGCAGGATCATCAAGACCAGCATCCAGCGCCAGTTCCCCTCGACCGGGAGCAGCAGCGTCGCGGTGACGGCGGCCAGCGTGGTGCCGATCGGCCACCAGCCGTCCATCGCGGACAGGACCCGGCCGCGATGCTTGCGCGGGGAGAACTCGCTGACGATCGCGTAGTCCACCGGGATACAGCCACCGAGTCCGATACCCGCGAGGAAACGCAGGGCCAGGAACGTCTCCACGTTCGGCGCGAGCGCGCCCAGCACGGAGAACAGCGCGAACAGCAGCAGCGTGACACTGAACGCCCGCTTCCGGCCGATCCGGTCCGCGATCGTGCCCCAGACGACCGCGCCGACGGCCATGCCGATCAGGTTCGCGGTGGCCACCAGGCCCTTCCCGCCGGCGGACAAGCCGAATTCCGTCCCGACGAGCGGGGTGAGGAATCCGTTCAGCGCGACGTCCCAGGCATCGAACATGTAGCCCAGCCCGCCGATGAGGAAGATCTTTCCCTGCACGCTCCAACGCCAGGGCAGGTCCTGGACGATCTGATCACCAGTACGCATGAACCACTCCGTTGCGATTGCCGGCCAGCGCGCCTCAGCGGGCGAACTGGTAGTGGATGGACTCGGTGTCGGGGTCGGTGAGCGGGCTGCCGTTCCACAGCCAGTCGTAGGACACGTCGGATTCCCCGTCGAAGCGCCGCAGCTTCTCGTCCCGTTCGCGTTGCTCGGGACCGTCGGGCAGGTGGTAGAAGTCCATGTTCTGCAACGAGGCGTCCTGCACCATGCCCGCGTGCTTGGCGCGCCGGTCCACGTAGCGGACCAGTGCCCCGTCGATCCCGTCGCGAGTGACGCGGCCCAGTTCCTCGGCCAGCACCGCGGCGTCCTCCATCGCCTGGGACGCGCCTTGTGCCTGGTACGGCAGCATCGCGTGGCAGGCGTCGCCGAGCAGGGCGACCCGGCCGTCGACCCAGACCGGGTCACGGCGGCGGCGGTACATCGCCCACACCGAGACGTCCTCGTCCTTCGCCTTCGCCAGCATCGTCGGAACCCGATCGTCCCAGTCGTGGTACTCCGCGGCGAGTTCGGCGGCGGTGGCCGGGCCGCTCCAGTCCTCGGCCACCGATTCGGTGCACGGCACGATCGCGACCACGTTGAGGTACTCCCCGCCGCGGATCATGTAGTGCACCAGGTGTTTGTTGGGGCCGTACCAGATCGTGGAGTGGTACCGGTCGGTCAGGAAACGCGTGGCGGGGTCCTGCGCGATCAGGTCGCCGGAGATCAGGGCCCGGTACGCCATCTCACCGGAGAACGCGAGGGTGTCGTCGAAACCGGCGAGATCGCGCACCGAAGACCGGATGCCGTCCGCCCCGATCACGACGTCACCGGTGAAGCGGCGACCGTCGGCGGTGATCACGGCCGGCCGGTCCGGCACCGTCCGGTCGAGGTCGGCCACCCGCGCGCCGGTCGCCACCTGCACCACCGGACCGGTCCCGTCCGGATCCAGGCAGGCGTCGAGCAGCACTCCGTGCAGGTCGGCCCGGTGGTAGTGCCAGTAGGGCGCGCCGTACTGGTCGGTCACCCGGCTGCCCAGCTCCAGCTGGGCGATGATGCTCCCGTCGGCCCAGCGGCGGCGCACCTGATCCTGCGGTTCCGTCCGCACCCGCTCGAGCCGGGCGCGCAGCCCCAGCCCGATGAGGATCCGGCTGGCGTTCGGCGCGGTCTGGATCCCCGCGCCGATCTCGCCCAGCGCCGGGGCGGCCTCGACCACGGTGACGCGCAAACCCCGCTGCCGCAAGGACAACGCCGCGCAGAGCCCACCGAGCCCGCCACCGACGACAACGACCTCAAACGACTGACTCGCGGCCATGCCCGCCTCCCGTCTTCGTCAACGCTTCCGCGCCACTGAGCAACCTCCCGGCGCCGGGCACCGTGGGCTCGACCCCGAGTTCCGTCAGGATCCGGAACGTCGTGGCCGTCGCCGCCGACAGGACCGGGATCCCGATCTCGTCCTCCACCGGCTGGATCGCGGGCAGCGACGGCATCTGCACACAGGCGGACAGCACCAGGGTGTCCACATCGGACAGATTCAGCTTACGGTGGTGTTCTCGCAGCCCGGCGGGGTCCAGCCGGGCCACGGCGAGGTTGTCCGGCACTTCAAGGGAAAGAGCGTCGGCGACCTCGAACCCGGCGTCCTCGATGTAGTCCGCCACCGCTTTGGTCAACGGCTTCATGTACGGCGTGATGATCGCGACCTTGCGGGCGCCGAGCGCGCCGAGACCGGACAGCAGCGCACCGGCGCTGGAGACGACCGGCGCGTCGCAGCCCTCTTCACGCAGCACGCGCGTGATGTCGTCTTCGGCGGTGCAGTGGTAGCCGGGCCCTTGGGCCATGATCGCCACCAGGCACGCGGTGGCGACGACGTCGGGCTTGGCGTCGGCGAGTTCGGCCGCCGCCCGGCCGGCCTGGGCGTTCATCGCCCGCAGCTGTTCGGGTTCGACGTGCCGCATCCGGGCCCGCGCCGAATGGAAGACGAACCGGTCCCCCGGCTCGGCCTCCTCCCTGGCGCGCAGCATCCGCGGCAGCTCGGTCTCCATCGTGAGATTCGAGCTGGGGACGATCATCCCGATGTGGTGGTCGCTCATCGGCGGGCCGCCGGACGCATCTCGGCGACGGTGAGCTCGCCGTTGTCGACGATCAGTTCGTCGTCCAGGTACAGGGAATTGCCGCGCATCGGGATGTCGAAGTGGCACGGCGTGTCGTTCGGGCCGCCGAGTTCGTTGTTGGGGCCGATGGAGAACATGACGTTGCCGTAGAAACTCCGCAGTTCCATGCCCATCCCGCCGGGGAACTGGGTCAGGCCGTGCCAGTGCGCGCGCTCGTCGAGCCCCCAGCCGACGTGGCTCATGCCGTAGCCGCGGGGGTCGTCGAAACTCTCGATGTAGGAGCGCAGCAGATCCGCGTCGAGCCCGGACGATCCGGCGCCGCCGCGGATGTCCCGGATGAAGCCCTGCTCGATGGTGATCTCGACCGGGGTCTGTACGTAGGTGTTGAACGGCAACAGAACGTCGCCCGGCGACAGCACGATCTTCCCGTCGACGCCGTCGTCGGCACCGCCGGTGAACACGAACGCCGCCGGCCAGTGGTCCCAGCGGCCCGGGGTGTCGGTGTAGCCGTATTCGGACAACGTCGGGTACACGCCGAGCTGATACGTGACGTCGGTACCCGCCGGGCTGGTGATGCGCATCGTGCCGGCCTTGGCCAGGAGTTCCGCGCCGATTTCCACGCGCTCGCGCAGTTCCTTCGTCGGCATGAGCCGGGCCAGCAGCTCGGGCGGTTCGACGGCGGTGAGGATCCGGGTGCCCGCGTCCTGGATGGCGAACTGTTCCTTGCTGAACAACAGGAACGTGCAGTCGACCACCATGTCGACGCTCTTGAGCGCCTCGACCGCCAACGGGATGTTCCCGAGGCCCGAGTCGCCGACCGCCCACGCGCCCGCGGCGCTGACCGGCGAGGGCAGCCGCATGTGGTAGGCCGAGGCGCCCAGCTGCTGCGCGGCCCACAGGAAGGCGTCGGCGTACTCCGCCCGCTCACCGCCGCGGGTCAGCACCACCACGGTCTCGCCCTCGTGCACCCCCGAGAACGTCAGCTGGCGCAAACAGATGTCGTTGAACAGGTTCCGGTCCATCGCCGACCACCTCCATATTGATCCGAGCACGTACTATCCGGGTACGCAAGACCGGCCTTCATACGAACACGTACTATCCGGATACGCAAGAGGTGACGGCGGACAGATCCCGGCGGCCTGCCCGTGAGCGACCGTCCGGACACGTAGGATCACCTCGGGGGCCCGGACAGCGGGTTGGAGCCGACAAGGAGTAGCGATGGGTGAATCGGCGCGTACGGGCAGGCGCAGGGACGACACGCCTGCCGTCACTCCGGCGCCACCCTCCGATCTGCTGGCGGCGCCCGGCTACGGCGCCCGGCGGCTGTACCAGGCCTACCTCGCCGCGTGGAACCGGCACGTGGACCCGGTGCTGACCGGTCCGCAGTTCGCGGTGCTGTCCGCGGTCCGCGCCTACCCCGGGAGCGACCAGAGCTCGCTGGCGGGCGCGGTCGCCCTCGACACCTCGACGATGGCCGACCTGTGCCGCAGGCTCGAACGGCGAGGCCTCATCCAGCGCATCGAGTCCCCGCACGACGCGCGACGCAAACTGCTTTCGCTCACCGACGAGGGCAAGTCGGTCTTGAGCCAGGTGAACCGCCGCGCCCGCAGGCTGGACAAGGCACTCCTCGACGGCGACGACGACCTCGACATGGCCGCGTTGCTCAACGCGCTCGGCGCGCGCTGGGAGCGGATCGCCGAGATCGACAAGCTGCGCTGACCCGTCGGACCGGGGCGTCGTGCAGCCTGTCTTCGACGCGCGAAGGGTCGATGGTGGGGCGAAAGCTCCCTTCGCCGCATCTAATGCGGTGAAGGGAGCCTTCACCGCGGCCAGTCACCCGCGCCGACCACCTCGCCGCAGGCGCCCGTGTCGCGAAAGCCACTTTCGCGACGCCTGATGTCCCGAAAGTG
>Ga0307518_10000713_pt1 | contig 24927 bp, 15 predicted proteins | sample 25_EM_MG_FD_203889 | JGI IMG/M metagenome (GOLD analysis project Ga0307518, IMG submission 203889) | Populus trichocarpa ectomycorrhiza microbial communities from riparian zone in the Pacific Northwest, United States - 25_EM | ecosystem: Host-associated > Plants > Roots > Unclassified | place... | reverse complement strand
AGTTCATTTTTGACAAAAGTTTTTCATTTAGATTGATTTTTTTTAATTTCTTAAATTGCAGATTAAAAATATGTTCCAAAAAATGATACTGCATTACAGGGAAGAAGTATGGGGAGACCAGGGTTACAGCACGTGTGTTATTGGACCTTTCGAAAACGGTTCACTTTTTGACATTTATATATATTGTGTTATGGGTATATTTATACCAGTGGAAGCTATCGAAGGAAGTTCACGTGTATGTGAATGTGGATCCACTTGCTCCACCGCTCAAAACTTGTTCTTCCTGTAGACTTGTCTCAGAAAATTACTCAATCCTTAAAATCAGGTAACTCTAGCTTAAAAAACATTTTTGTTTTTGCATTAGAAATTATCTTTTATAAAATCTTATTTTTTTTTAAATTAATTGTTTTTAAACTGTTTTGATGGGTGGTGCTAAAAATAAATTTTAAAAAATAATAAAATGTTCAACTAGCTCTCTAAGAAAGCCAACCAATACTAACGGCTGTTTCAATTCTATTGCTTATCTAGTTTTTTTTGACAAAAAACCAAATCAGGCGTTTCAATGATGCGGTTTATAGAGAACAGTTCTAATGTTATATCTAAACTGAAGAGAAATCAGAGAAAAATTTGTAGTATTTTTATTAAATTTAAATAATATTTTTTTTCATAAAATAAATTAGATATCTCTATTTATATTAATACTAAAATCTTTTATAAAAAAGAAATTCTAATTGAAAAACTTATAACTAATAACTAATAACTAATAGAACCCATCTCTAATATTACAATTCTTAAATGTTACAATATTAATTAAATTAAAATCTTAAACTAAGTAGGAAACAAGTAATTAGAATCTAAAATTAACTAGAAAAACAATTAAAACCGAAAACAATAACCTTATGCTTCAATAACTTTTGAAATAATTGTTCAATGTCAAATAGCTGGAGTTGTGTTTATAAGTTTATTTTCCAATGCTCTGTGCATATATCAAGTTAAAAAGAAATTCATGATTCCAAACAGATCTTATAGTTTATAAAACTTCAAGCTATTTTTTTTTTAGTGAAACTTCAAGCCAGGTTTGAATCTTATTTACATGTGGATTATTTAGTCATGAAGTTATTAAAAAAAACTCACACAAAAATTGGGTTTTTTTCATGGGTTATGTTCCTGGGATGAGATGTGTAGACTTTAATATAGATTTTGTGTCCAGACTTACTTATTCTTTAAAAAACAAGTTCCTCGTTAAAAGAGAAATTCTCTCATATTTAAATCAATAAATATAGAAGAAAATGTAATGTACAAGAGAAATCACAAGCAAGAGAAAATGCATATAATGTTTAAAAATATTTAATATGACAGCCGTATTTAATTTTTATCATGTGTTTTAATAACAATTAATTGATGAAAATATTAGTATCTATCATTGATTGTATTGTTTGACTTTATTATTAATAAAGAGGTCTGTAATTGTCAGCAACATATTTACAAAAAAATAACCTTTGCTGGAATTTATGAAAAAAAATCTATTATTTATTTGAATTTATTTAATCGAGTGTCTATTTTTTTTTTTTACAATCACTATTATGTCTATCTATATCGGTACTTTTTTTTTTTTTATCTGGTTCGTTTGATTTATTAAAAAGAATTTCACTATAAAAACAGGTAGCATTTTCTCACTTTATACTTTTTTTTAGTATTATAAATCATTCGATTGTTTATTAGTTACCCAATTCATTTGCGTAACGGTACGTACCATTCGTTTGAGAGGGCAAATTCTGAACAGTTTTGCACCTTCGGATGATTTGGTTAAGAAGATCAGCACGAACGTGATGGGTCTGCTTAAATCTGACGAACCGAGCCAGGCCGTTTTCCAGGTTTGGTCCAGACTTATGACTAGCCTCCATTTTTCCTTGTCATTGCTGCTCAGGCTCACTTCTCTGTTGGGTTTGAGCTCGATAACTAAATTTTAAACCTGTTCAGCCCATACCATTAGATGATAATTTTCTCTTCTGAGTTGAAAATTCCCACTTTCTTCCTTTATTTTATTCAGGGATGAGAGTGACTGTCTTGACAGTAGAATCTGAGGTCGAGACGACGTGCGAAGATAAAATTGCACGCTCCTAGATGCTAACGGCTAGACTCATCTGGGCGGCTGCCTCTGCCTCAGTCACGTTCGCCTTGGGACTTGAAAGGCCAAATAAACAAGGGGAATGCTAGCGTTTCGGCAATTTCTAGAAACCTTCTCCCTTTACAAGAAGCCACGTACTAAAAGTTACGGATAATCGTTTTTTTTTCCCTTTCAAACTCAAATATGGTATCAAAAATTAGGAATAGCACATTTAATAATAAAAAAAATAATTAACACACACACATGAAGCGTGTGTGTGTGTGTATATATATATATATATGTATGTATCATATTACATTAAAAAAATATAAATATTTTACAGATATATTTATATAATATAAATATATATTTTGAATTAAGTTCAAACAAGAGTTTTGGATAAGATAGATCAAGTTTAATAATATTTATATTCTACATATTATTTAAAAAATAATTATATATTCGAGTCGAGTCAGGCTTACTGAGTTTATATTAAATTTTCATCTTTATCAATTAAAAATCCAACTCTTAAAAAAAAAAAAACATAAACCTTTCCATTCCCAACAAACAAAAATCTCCATGAGAAAAAAACCTTTTTTTCCCTTGGAAAATGCTTTTGCAGGACAGATACTTTTCAATCAAAAGTTAAAACCAAATCATTCAACAAACCTTCAAACGAGTTTTAGAAATAAATAGAAATAAGAATTCTTCAGATTGATTTTAAAAGTGTTGTGGAACTCAGTCTGAAGAACTCGAATTGAGAAACTAGCTGGATATGATGTTTTACGAAGAGGTTTATTGAGTGCTAGATCGGAAAAGAAAAGGGAAGTGATACATCGAGAGTTTCTCCTTTTCGCTTCCTTTTCATGTGCTAGATCGGAAAATCCCCGGTATCTGACTCTGCTTTGCTTCTTTTTTTTTTTAGTTTTCGATGAAATTTCTAAATTGGTGCTCATCTGTGTTCCATTTTAGAAAAAATTGAAAGGAGAGGAGGTAGGAAGCATAAACCTTATGGAACACATCCCTTTCATATCATATTAGCATCTTGGATTTACAGTTAGATTTTGATCTGAACTTCAAATCTTTCAATATATGTTTTATACTAGTCTATATAAATAATTTTAGATATTTAAATAATCACACACTTCAAAATTAATTCTAGCATGGCACCCTTCCGGCTCTTCAATAATCACACACTTCGAAATTAATTATAGCCGTTGTTGAAGAAAAAAGAACTCGATAAGCAGAAAACGAGTTGAAGTTTTGTGGTCAAATTAGAGACCCTTTTTTTCTCAAAAAGAAAAAACTCGGAGAAGCCCTTTTTCAAACCTTTTATCTTACAATATTATTTTGAACATGTATTAACATTTCTCTAATATTTTTTTTTCTTCCTTCTAAATGCAAATAAAAAAGTATTTTTTTCTATGGAATTAATCGATATATATATAAATTAGTCTGAATATTCACGTTAATCAAAAAAAAAAAAAACATGCTTCTCCCCTTTTTCCATCTTAAAAATGTAACCTTGAACATGACCCTAAAAATTAGCCAATCCATCTACAGCATTAGAACATATTTTTCATTTTTTTAATTTGGAAAAATATCATGCCGCTTAAAAAAATTAAGCATTTTTTTTTAAAAGAAAATTGTACCAAAAAATCAAAACCGGGACATATGGTAGGAAACTGAGAGCCGGAGGTACAAGTAAAAGTGAGTGAAGTTTTAAGAGCATTAATCATTCTGCGTTACTGATACAATGGCTTATAATTGCAAGAGATCGCCTGTACTGGTTAAAGTTACATGCTCTATTGTATATCTTTTTGAATTGAAGTTTTACAATAATTTATTATACTCACATAATGTATCAAATGAGTGTAACTTTGAAATCATTAAAATAATAATTTAGTTTCAGTTAATATGTGAATTAATCTAAAAATATTTTTTAGTTAAATAAACAAAATACAACACGTGTTCGATAAAATACAAAAAAAAAGAGTTAAATTGATACTTTTATAATCTTTTTTATTCTATGGTAATTAAATGCAGCTCTATCATGGTTATAAATTAGATGGATTAATTCAGATAGTCAAAAAAACCAAAATAACATCAATCAACAAAAGTTGTTTTTCAAGCTAAACTGATTTTAATTAAATTATCGAATGACCTGTAAGGTCAACAAGACAAACCATGATAAATTTAAGTTTATTTTTTAACATCCAGGCCAAGCAATGAGCGGGTCAACCAAGTTTCTGGTCGACCTGCCAAGCTGGGGCTGTTTTAACAGATGTGATTTATTCCTGTTCTCCCTCCCGTGAAAGAATTTTCACCTTTCGTAAGTGCTGAACAATTCCTCAGTCCTCACATCGGAAAAAATGACCAAGGACACTTATTTCGCGAAACACTGCAAAATTTGTGAAAGGAAAGGATATTGGAAAATTCATACGATTCAAGTTATTCATATGATTTCCACTTGTTGATCACTTCAATTTGAAGGGATTATTACTGCTTTCAAATCCACGTGAAAAGGTCAATATTATGTATTAGAAAATCACTGCTCAAATCCAAATAATTCAGACCCAAGAGGTCTGGCGGAGCAGTTAGACGTGTTCTCATTATTTAAGGAGTCCTTACCACCTGAAACGGGGATTAGTCTGAGCGAAACCTGGGATACCCTATTTGACACCCAAAAAAATATCCAAATAATTCAGACAGTCATAAGACCACCAGTTATGAGAAAAACTCTGACTCCTGTGCTAGGATTCTCGTGCCGAAAGTATATTAAATGTCAGAGGATCTGCTGGAAGGACTAAACACTTTCCACGATGAAAACTATTCTGTCTACTGTTGCTTTTTTATGCACATAAACAGGGTTATTTGTAAACAAAATTGAAATAACAAATTTGATAAAATAATACAATTTATACTCTTGTAAACAGAAACAAACTGTAAAAGTCATGTTTTGCTACTGCATATAAAATAACACAATTTTTCATCAATTTTGTTTGGTATTCTATAAATATTTCTAATTAACTGTGTTAATTTTTCTTATTAAAATTCCATAAACAGACAATAGCTATCATGCTTTTTCGTTCTAAAGATGCGGTTTTCACAAAGCAAGATCTTAGTGTTCATTACGATGTAGACAAAAAAGCCATTGAAAAACAACTACTGCTCCACCTTCCCAGGGCCCATTTTTAGCACGTAGTGGCGTAATTCACAAGCGAATATCAACAATCCATCATCAGAATATTGCTTTGAGAGGTTCGAATTCAAAAAGGAAACGCAAGGGGGGGAAGAGTAACAAACTGACAACGCAGAATCAAAGCAAAGGTGTATTTACATTGTAATTTGCAAATTTACTATCTTGTAACATACTCTGCACAACTCGATTTTGTACAAATTGCCCTGCATAATCCGCTCATTGAAATACAAGGATGTAAAAAGAAAGGAAAAAAATCCGATTCTCGCTTTGAGACTCGTTTCTTACAGCAATACAGAGGACAGATAACAATCGACCCATGACCTCCTTCCTAAGCAGTAAAGTCTAAAAAAACCCCTCATTATTCTTGTCAGCTCATTTTACTTACAAAGATGCATCATATTTTTGACATACAAAAAAACCCTTTAAACATTATTTACACTGGCAAAAGATCCCTCAGTTTGCCTTTCATGAGAATCCCAAAATCCCTCTCATAACTACGTACCAAAATGATCTGTTTTAGCTTCTTTTTTTGAACTACGTATTTCGAGGGGAAACGGGGTTCTTAAGCCAAAGCAGGAACGCTGCAATTTCTACAATCCCTGTCAAGGCAGTCAAAGCCCTCAATTCTCACCACTGGTTTGCTTCCAAAACTTGATCGAACCAATCCTCCTTTCCTTGGAGATGATGATGATGATGATAAGTCCATCTGCGGTGGAATAGGCGTGACAGGTGAAAAGGGGGAGAATTTCTCATTCCCAAATCTAGCATCTTGAATTAATGGGTTAGCTACTCTGCTCGGCGGCGACCCACAAAAAAATGGGGGCGGCGACGAGGATACTTGTGTGCAAAAAGATTGATTATCCATGCCATAACAACCCTACAAAAAAACATAGGCACCGACAAGGTTAATGAATGGTCCAAAATAGGCTGTAATGATTTTATTTTTCCCTTGTGGTCGAAAAGTTGCCGTTGCTCATGGGACCGTCCAAGTTCAGATTTTTTTATCTCATAATTAGAAACAAAACAAATTACACTACAAAATAAATTAAGTAAACAGAAAAGGAAGAAAGAAGTATTACCTTTGCGAGGATGATTTCCAAAAAATCAGTCCCTGCTATTGAATCACAAAGCTCTGATTGATGGCTGAAGATTCAAAAAATTTAATTTAGTTTCGAAATTTTTAACAAATTAAAAAACAATAGTAGGAGAAAAATTTAAGGAAACCAAAAGGAAAAATCACCTGAGCTGAAATCTGAGAGACCTGGCAGGGTGGTCGTTCAGCAGACCAAGGCGTCTGGGTTTGGGACAAACCACCGGGTCTCTCCGCTCCGAGATTGGAATTGAGACGGAGTTCCGAATCTCTTCCCGGGTTGAGAAGGCGTTTTGTTGGATCGCACAGTGATTCATCTTCACTTTCTTTTTTTTTCGCCTTTTTCCCTAAGAACAAAAGTCCTGCACATAAAACCAGCATAAAATAATTAAGACTTTAAAGTTACATAAGCTAATTACAGATCTCGCAAAAAAAAAAAGAATTCAAACTTAATCATAAAAAAAAAGACAATCAGCTGCCAGCTCCACACGGTTGCCTGAAGAATCGTAAGAAATAAATTGAACAAAAAAACCCCATATTTACGAGCTAGAAACAGAAATATTCCCCAAGGGAAGACCAAATCTGAAATATTGGTGGATTTATCAATTACCAGAACAAAACCCAAGCGGGAAACAGCATGTGAGAACATAATTAAATAGAGAAAAGGGAAAAGTCAGCTAGGTATCAAGAATATTACCCCCTTTGGCTGCTTAACTGTACAATTCCAGCTTAAGGAAGGAAAGACTGTCTCAACCGGGTAAAGTGGCGTGGATTAGCTATATTATAAACAGAAATGGAAAGAACATGAGCAAGAGAAAACGTCGAAGAGATAAAGAGAGGGTGGTTAATTCGGGGCTACAGAGGAAAGAAAGAAGGGTCAGGACGGGGTGGCTCTGTCTGATTTATAGATTGGAAAGGATCAGTGTGTGTTTTTTTTAAATAAAAAAAAGATAAGAGGGGAGACACAAAAGAGTCAAAGCAAAAACTAATTTATAGGCAGAAGGAGAAGTCGTTTGGGTATTGGGCAACAGTACAGGTAATAAATGAATTAAAATAAAAAGTAGGGGGGGCATGTGAAAGCGGGGCAGCAAGATCTACAACCGCCTTTTCCCACTGCGTCAGGCTCCCTCTCTTTTTATGGTATTAATTGTGTGGAAACAAATTCACAATAACCCCCAAATTATCAGCTTGCTTATTTCCATCCTCTCACGTAATCCTTTTCTCAAATTGATTCTTAATTCCTCTTTCACTGTATGCTTTTTTTCTTTGAAGTACAAAAACAATAAATTAATTTGAAGTAATATATATATATATATATATATATATATATATTTAAAATACAAAAACAAACATGATCTTAAACCTGATTCACTCGGAATACGGGTGGCTAATGGCTGCATTGACAACATGTCGAGGACTAGATTGAAAATTGTCGAGGCTCCGAATGGAAGAGTGAAACCCTATCATAAGTTGAGGTGTTTCTTTTTCTGTATAAAGTTTTATAGTTCACGCAGGCGGTGCCTCCCTCCCGCGATAAATCTCTTCGATTTTAGCACCCTTCTTTTTTAAATAGTATTATTTTGTAAAAATATCTCTCGAGAATTATCGCTATGGGAACGTAACCAAACCGTTCAAAACGATGGAAGCCGCGGCGGTTGCCTTATCAGAAGTGGAGTCGCTATCAAGTAAGAAACGTGGCAGGTTAATACCGGGTGTCAAGGACGTGGTAGGCATGATTGCATGTCCATGCAATTCTTTTTCACCTATAATTGCCTTTTTCGTTTTCGGATTTTATTAACATATTTACGCAAATGAAAACAATAACAATAAATTGAGCGGAAAAATTAACTAGAATTTCTATATATATAAAAAAACCTAGTTGTGCAGAATTTTTATAATAAAAAAATACTCTGAATTGTATTCTCAATAATCAAAATTAAATATTACAACTCTTTTACATTATTAAATAATGCAAAAAAAACGTCATAGATAAATTAATTCAAATAATAAAAAGTTTTAAATTAAGTTAAATAGAAAAAAATTAATTAATTAATTAGAAAAATATGACTACAAATAACTGATCCGATCTCATGAGCACATATTTCTCTAGTGTCACCCCACCTCCATTTGCATCATTGCTAAATGGTGTTCAAAAATTTCCAGCTCCGAGATGCATCAAATCCAATCCATCCTTGCTAGTGAAAAAAACACCCTGCACTGGTCCCTAGTTCTTGACTCGACAACACGGAGATCGTTGCAAAATCCTTGGGATGGCATAGCTCGAATGAATATAGACTTCTCCTTATCAGTCCAATCAGTAGGATCCAGCTCCCAGCTGATCTCTTTTGAAGAAGTCTTTTCATCAAAATTCGACACAACATCAAATGTCAAGTGAAACAAAAATGATAAATTAATGTTAAAACACTAACATTAAAATTTCAACAAAAAAAAAACCTGAAGGTTACTGGGGAAACACTGTGCACTGGAACAATATGATTATTTTTTCCCATTCCAATAAAAAATAAGTAAACTTGCTCTTTGGGTTATTTTAGTTTTTTTAGCAGGAGACATTAGTTATTGTGTAATTGTTTTGGGACAATTCTGTTTTTTTGCCTTCTACACAGTACAAAGCACTATATTACCTTTGAGAATAAAATCTATTTAAAGGATGATTGGGGTCAATTTTATTTTTTATATTTTTTTTTTATGAAGAATGATAAGACTTTCATATCATTGAAAGCAAAAAAATCAAAACTTGCAACAGGAGTACACAAGTGTACCTTCCTGCTATTCTCTTGTAATTAACAAGTTAATGAGGGTTAATTTGATTTTTTTATATTTTTAATGAATAGTGTAAAGACTTTTATATTTTTAAAGTAAAAAAATTAAAATTTGCAACCATGTTTTTGTTTTTATAATTAACATATTACATCGAGACCGACTTAATGTTTTAATAAGTTTAATATTGATTAAAAAAATTACAGTGATGATGTGGTTATATAGTCGAGCACCTCTCTACACATAAACAGTGCATGACTTCTTGCAACTGGGCTCAATCCTCCGAGGAGAATTTTCAATCTATCATTGCATATTTAATTGTGTATATTTAATCCTTAAATAAACATCTTTATCTAGTATATCTTCTTGTTTTTTTTTTTTTAATCCAAATTAACAGAAATTAAAATCATGTGACTTTCATATGATGTATCTTGTGATGTCTAATATGTCCCTCGCTCCGAACAGGATAGAGAAATTATATGTCGTTATATTGTATTCGGTAAGTTTCTACACACCAATTGCACCCACCATGCATTTAATTTTTAGTTATACCCCCAACAAGTCCGCCTATCACCATTCAATTTAACAAAATTCACGCATTTTATATAATCACATGTGGTATATGAATTTTTATCGTTTAATTAAAGCCACGTGTTTTCCCTGTAATACCTTGACAACAACAAACATTAATGGAATTTGTTTTTCCTTGCATGTTCGAATCAATATCTAAAAGACACATTTAGATCATCCTTAATCTGATCTTTATAATACATGTTTGTCTAGCTTTTTTTTAATCCCAGGATAATTTAAGAGATTTGACTGGGTTTTTACATGCTACCTAGTTGAGATTTTGCAAATGAATTGTATACGAGTTATAAGTTTTTTTTTTTTTTTTTTTTTTTTATAATAAGCTATCCACTATATATTTGATATTTTAATTAAAACCCAAGGGCATAACAAATACAATTACACGTACAAGAACTTGATGGAAACAACCTCAAGGAGGACGGACGCGTCACCTGGCCTATTTAGAGTAGAGATATTTTTCGATATTAAAATAGATAAGGTGCAAGTCACGTGACATTTTCTACTAGCTTGAATGACAAATGGATGTAAGTGCATAATCAAGAAAGATACTTTATTTATGGATTAAATAGGCACACTAACATACATATAATTAAGAATATAAACCATCTAGGTGGTGGTCCAGTGGTAAGAGCTTGAGACCAAGAGGTTTGTTCTCTCTGTGGTTTCAGGTTCGAGCCCTGTGGTTACTCATGTGATGGCCACTGGAGGCTTACATGGTCGTTAACTTCAGGGCCCGTGAGATTAGTCGAGGTGCACGTAAGCTGGCCCGGACACTCACGTTAAACTAAAAAAAAAGAATATATTAGAAAAATGCACTTAAGGTTGTGGCCTTGCGGGGAAAGGAACTTGTTCCCTTCCTCTGCATCCGAGTTCGATCATCTCTGCGCATGTCTGTCACCCCGCGGTGCTTTACCTGTCCACTAGGCTTGCAGGGCGTTCAGTGGATCCAGGAATTAGTCATGGTGCGCGTAAGTTAACTCGAACACCTTGGATTATATATATAAAAAAGAATATATTAGAAAATTATACAATTGTATAACTACAAATTGAGCCATTTACCACAGCAGCAGCAACAATTTCCTTGCAATTAATATACTAGAAACTTTTGAATTCGGAATTAAGAATTCATATATATATATTATAAATTTTTTTTTTACTCGTTGACGAAAAGTTCCACGCCCTTGCTTGTTGAGATATCCAACACACATTTCTCTTGTCATTTTCCAGGTACGAAAATAACAGTTTTAATAATTGAGGATCCAGAATCGTAAGATTGTGAAAACGACTACCACACCTCCCTTTATCTTTCTCTTGGGATGCTACCATCCATTCATTTTCTCCTAAACTTATCCCACATTTGCTTATCAATTTTCATTTTCAACTCTGTTTTCTTAGCTGATATGCAAAGATGTGGATGATCTTGTGGTTTTGTGCTACCCTCTGTCCATATTCTGCTATCACTTTCTTATTCACGGGACGGGCACAGAAGCTTTTCGAAATAATATTCTATCTGATTATTAAAAGAGTAACAAATAATACGCACCTGTTTTTAATCGTGGAAATTCAAATCTCAAAATAATTTCTTAACTGGGTTGAAAACATAGACTTAATTTCACCATTGAAAAGCTTGCACCAGGTACCTCTAGTTTGAAGGAAAAGAAAAGTAGAGATAATTATGAGTTGCAACTCTGTTTTTTTATGTACAGTCACTAATATAATCTATATAGATTTTGTTGATTTCTTCTCCTCCTCCTCGACCCCTCCCTTTCTCCAGGTCTCATCAAATTTTGTGCTTGACTTGTAAACTATAATACTGGTTGCTAGCTAGCTAACTTTGCTTCACACATGTGATATTCAGCAATTGATCGTCCAAAAACCAAGTACCTTGGTATCCTCGCTGTCATGAAATACGTTCAGAGCCTTAAAATTTAATAATTAGTACAGGGATAAATCGTATATTATGTACGTTTAATTCATGTACCTTTTTAGGAGACGCGTCATCCCTTGAATTGTGTTTAGTGGTGGTCCTTGAGTCTTCTCAGTTAGACGACGATTTTCATGATCTCATTGTCTGTTTAAAACAATAAATAATCCATCAACTTTTAGGACTCGTACTTTTAACGATGATTTGGAATTATAAATGACAGAGGAAATGCAATCTTTCCTCGCAACTCTATGCAAGTCGTCGTCGATGTTCATGACTAATAAATAAAAAACTTTAAACCTTTAGCTGTGTTTGGTATGGGATGAAAAATTTGAAGTAAATATGTTAAGGGAGGTAAACTTTTAAGGACAAAGTACAGATCTGATTTAAGTTAAGATCACTTGAGCAATGATCTATAATCCTCGCTTAATCAAAAATTTTTTAAAAAAATAAAATATATTTATTAATTAAATTTTATAAAATGACAATTAACTCCATTTAACAAAAAAATTCCAAGTACAAAATAAAACTTACTCAAAATTTTTATTTGTCAAACATATTTTAATTGTATTACATTTTAGAAATGCGACAATATAAGATATCGTTGATTTGAAATCATGACATCAATTATAATGAATAGCCGAAGATACTGCAACGGAGAAGAGTTTGGCTTTTGCAGCGGAGAAGACTCCACAGGCCAAAGATACTATTCGGGAAGGGGCTCAAAAAACATCTCAACAAATTATAGAGAAGACATCTCAAGCGAAGGGCATTGTCCTTTGAAGGTGCTGAGAAAGTTGCAGAGAAGGGAGCACAGGCAAAAAACACTATAGTTGAAGGGCCTTAAAAGTCCACCCAGTATGCTGCAGAGAAGGGAATACAAGCAAAGGACACTGTTGTTGAAGGGACTAAAACAATTACCCGTTATCTTGCAGAGAAAGGAGCACAGGTAAAGGAAACTCTAGTTGACCCGGTAAAATTATATTTGACATCGCAGTTTTTAAATGTAATATTTAGTTAAATATTGTATTTTTGAACTGCAGCATCCTAAAAGTATGTTATTTTATCAAAAAAAAATTGTTTTTATATCATTTCACCATTTATTTGTAATTTAGACGCTAATTGCCCAATCTATACTTCAATTTTCAAGTCCATTACCGGTTTGATCGAGTCAGAAATTACGCATTATGCAATGATGCTTCCAAATGATTTGATGAGAGGAAGGCGACGACAAGAAGAAAGGGTTATGAAACTACGGTTGATGCCGTTTTCCTGCTATGACCGGCCATTTTAATATCTGACCCCATTCAGGACACCATGCTCATGTATCATCATTCAGATTATCTGCATGTAACCTAGGATAATTATAATAATTTAACTTGGTAATCAAGAAAAAGGGAATGGCAAACAACTTTCAGGGAACGTAACGGCGTTTTTCAAAAGTTTTAATCAACTTTCTAGTTTAGCAAGCGGGTGTTCTACTTAAATTACCATTTTTATAGCCAGTCTTTCTTAACCATGATAAGACTTCGAGATGCAAATGTTTTTAACCAGATCATAACTTTAAAAGTTATTTAATTTTCATTATTTAAACTTACTTTTCATAGTGGTGAGAACATGGGTTTGAAAAAAATATTATAATTTATAATTTTTCTTAAACTATAACCACAAAAATTATCACAATACCTAACACACAATACGAGTGCAATGACTTATGTTTTTTTAATGCTTTTTAAAAATGCAAATGAAATCAATTGATGTTTTTTTTTTAATGTTTTATGATAATTTGAATATATTGATATCAACAATAAAAAGACAGGGAAGCTGCCAAATTTTTAACCAAATTATAGAAAGGCATTAGATAAATGAATAAAAGATGTGAATGCAAGAAATTACAACCATGGAGCCCAACGACACCTAAACAACAGGAAAATCTACTTCCCCACCTGCTAATTTACACCTCTTAAAGATATAAAACTTCAAGCACAAATGATTTAAGCCGAGGACGGTTCAGACACAATGGCTGCAGCTCGTTTCTTAGCAAAGTATTCTTCAGCACGAGCAAGGTTCTTAGCAACTGATGGTTTCACCCACTTCTTTCGGCCAGGTAATACAGTAAGAGAGCATCCGGCAGCCTCAAGCTTCTCCTTGGCTGCTGCTGAAAAGGCACGAGCTTTAATGTTCAGCTTGACACTTAGTTCTCCATCACCCAGAACCTAAATCCAAAAGAAAATGAGCATATCTCAAAGTTAACAGCTAGAAAACAGCATTATGAGTTGTGGCTCTCACATGCAATTGACCTAAACTGTCTACACTTCTTTCTAAGAATTTAATTGTTTAGTCTCTTCATACGCAAGCAGCGGGTTTGAGATGCCAATCACTACAGCCTATTATTTCTGTACACCAACAATACCCACAGCATGGGATTTTCAGTCTTTAAGATGCAGCAAGCAATGATAATGAAATCACTTAAGCTTGAGTTTCTAAAGTTTCTGAATCAAAATTCGTATGACACACTAAAGAGTAACTGTTAGCTCACAGAAAATAACAGCCTCCTTTTTTGCTTGGATAAAACAACCAATATACTAAGGTGAAACAGGTCCATTCCAAGAACCTTAACCACAATTTTTATTTTTCTACCCACTCTAAGAAGTAAAACATGTCCCAAATGGAGGAATCAGAACCTGATGCAAATAGCACGCAAATGTCTTTTCCAACTATGCCGTCACTTTACTGGAAAAAAAATGTAATGAATGACAGATACTCTGAAAATCAGAGGGGAGATTTGCAAGATACTGTCACATGCTGAACAATTTGGAGCTTACAAACAATATAAAAAAGACGGGCAAATCCTTCCAGCAAAAGAAATCATAGAAGGCGAGTATGGCATCATTTCTAGTAACCTTATAAAAGATATTTCAAAATCTCACCAGATGAATAGTAGGCCCAGCAATATAAAGCTTGACCCAGGCATCTGTTCACTTTGATAATCATCCCAAATTGATTGCTTACCTAGTTAGGAACTCAATTTATTTATCCACATATACCTATTTGTGACTTTAGACACACTCATGGATAGCATACAAAATCAGACAAAAGTGTTAATGGTCTTATGGAAAGGGCAAACAGAATAGATATTTGAAACAAATGGCTATATTAAAGTATGGTGGGAGGGTTTGAGGATCTCAGGTCCCTCTGTGTTACAGGTATCACCTAAATCAAGAAAATATGTAAATATTTCAAATATTTCAAAGTTATGTAAGCTTATAAATCATAGATAGAACTGTCATATACCTTCAAAGGGAGTCTCCTTTCTCTTCCTGATGGGTTGATCAAGCCTTTCTCCTTCAAAGTCTCTAGTGATACCTCCGCTCCCTCTTGGAATCCTGCTGATGCTATGTCTTTCAAGTTCACAGGGACATATTTTGGCAAACCCGCATGCATACCTTTGAAAGTAACAGAAGCATACCAATGAGTTTATGAATATGAAAACACACACATCATTGAAACATGCAAGTCTTGCTGTGTGGAGAAAGGAGAGTAAAAAAAGCACTATATATTGATATTCAAGATGTGATAGCATGGTTTAGTTAATAGGCAATAGAGAAGTAGGATGGACCCTCTATACTAGATTCTGCACCATTTCAACAATCAGAATAAGTGTTTAAGAGTGTTTCGTAAAACTCCAAACAAAATGGCAGTGGGATGTCCATTTAGTTTACCCACCACAGATTGGTCTCTCAGCATGCCAAAGCCAAGAAATAAATAAACAATAAATAAACAAGGTTAATGACTCCATCTGGGCCATTATATTGTCAACATGCAAAGGCCTTCAAATTTGAGTATTGCTCATTTTAAACTTAGAGAAATGAAATGCTGGCTCAGTCTTTCCGAACAAATTCATTGTGCATCGGCACCTCCTAGAGACTTCACAGTTCAAACTATCACCAAGAATTCAAACAGAAATATTGAAATTTGATTCTGCAACCCAATCAATGTGAAGACTAGAGAAATGGTGTCTGGCTCCTAGATCACATGAAATTGCAAATGCATTGTTGAACACAGTAGAGACCCTGCTATTCGTGTGTCAAAACCAATGAAGATCACCAATATGAAGCAAGAAAGAATTATTCTACAAACATGCTCACCCTTTGCCCCACTAACGTATTCTCTTTAGAAAGCACTTATCACTGGAATTTAAATACATAGCAATACCCTAAAATTTTAGCCATCCTCACATGAGTTTCTACAAAATTAATTGACAAGATTCTCTAAAATTTCACACACAATTAATTTGAATAATAATATACAAAAAAAAGAGTACCTCCAGCAATTCCACGCAATTTAGGGATACGGCGGTAAAGAGGCATTTGTCCACCCTCGAACCCTTTTCGAACACCAGGACCAGACCGAGATTTCTGACCTCTCATACCAAACCCACAACTGTTCCCTTGTCCTGCAGAGATACCTCTTCCCTTTCTCTTCCCTTTCTTTCTAGACCCTGGTTGTGGGCCCAGATTGTCCAGCCTGAGCCTCGCTCCTGAAGATGTAGTAACCACAGAAGGTGCTGCTGCTTGATTGACTACCACCGATGGTCTTTTGTTCTTAGAATGGAGTGTAAGACAAGTGAAGTTGCATGCCTTTGGCTTCAATCTCGTCAAGTTTCCCTGTCATTAAAAAAAAAAAAAAACTAAAATAACGGGGTTTTTTGTACCATGAAAGGAGAGTTTTGATTGATTTAAGTACCTTGAATGGAGAAGAAGGGCAAGGAAGAGACGCTGCTGCCATTGCCATTGCCATTGCCATGGACTGAGTAGATATGAGCGAGTGTGAGAGAGCGTTTTCAGTTTTCTCAGATATGGATACTGGATAGGCTTCCTTCTCTATTCCATCCTAAACGACATGGTTTCATTCCCACGTGAAGCCTTTATCATGTGTCATAGAGTGTCCAATGACAATATATGGGCCTGACCTAGAAACCTCGAAAGAGTTGCAGTTTCGAACTTCACTAAAACCCAAACGCAACTGGCCATTATTTTTTCATGTTGATTTTCACTGGGCCTAACTTCGGCCTTGTAGATATTCATATTTTAGCAAAGGCCGTCCATCATCTACAAAATCTGCCAGCCATGATAGCAAATTTCAACCAGCTTTCCAATTGCGTAATTGTATTTTTTTTGGTATTAGTGATTTTTTAAAAAATATTTTTTATTTTGAAATATATTAAAATAATATATATAAAATTTTTATATTTATTTTTAATATCAACATATTAAGAAGATACAAAAATATAAAAAATATTAATTTTAAATATAATTTTATTTTTAAATTATAGCAAACCTCTAAGCCGCCGTGCAGTCTCAAACAGGGCTTCACCTCGGAGGAGATGCTAAATAACAACAATTTCTCCACATTATCATTCACTTATCCTTTTCAACTTTGGAGGATAATCCAGTTGGTGTGTGGATGTATTACCCATGTTATAATCTGAAAAAAATCAATCCAGAAAAAATAAAATAAAAATTGTGTGTAAAACTGATTTAAAAATGATTTTTATTTTTAAAATTTGAAATAACAACAATAACAAGGATATTTGACTATTTGTTCTCCATATGACCAACCACATTGACGAAAGTACAAAAACGTTATCTGAAACATAAAAGTGCAGGATCCCTTGGATGTGAAACTCGGCGGACATATGATCATCCTGTTTTTATGCCATTGTCACCGCACACACTTCTTTTAAAAAGGAAAAAAGAAAAAGAACAGGATACTTTATATATGACAGGTTTAAGGAAGACTTTGAATGACAATCTCGATCAATTATAAGTTGGTCAGTTAGTCCCTTGACAGAAGGAGAGAACCCCCAGGAAGGCTACTGGATCCAAAAGCATAAGGACATGTATATGTACTAAGCTTTGAGAAAAATCTGCTTTAGAATCTTTGAATAGAAACAAGAATACTCGAAATCACTAGACAGTTTTTCACTCGGAAAGAAAATCAATCAGCTTGCCCCATGAACAAAATTCTTATTTTGATAAGCGCAGTCTCTACTGCCACTCGAGAGCCGCTACAGTCTTGTGATGCATATAAAATATCCTTGCATTCTGGATCCAAACAGTCATGCCAGCGCCCTAAAGGTTCACCATAGCTGCCACGGGAGAGTAATTCAGCTTCAGACCTGTACGTAACAGCAAAGACAGTGGTGCCCATGTTTTTCTTCCTAGCATTTCACATGGAGAAGGATGGACAGTATCTGGAAGAGGAAGCCAGCTGTAGTTTCCCTGAGGACACATAAAGCATATAATGCAGTTCTTTCTTTGGTACAAATATAAAGCACACATAATGCTTTTTTTTTTTTTTTTTTTTTTGTGGGAAAAAATATAATGCACATAAGTGGTAATCTTATTCAAGCAATTAATAAAATCTCGTGAGGTTGGTCTATTAGTTTTGGTTTTGACGGAGATAGAAGGATGTTTTGTATCAAAGGGAAGAATGATTATGAAGGATTCTATAGCTTTGAAAGAGTTCAAACAAGAAAGACTTGATTGCTTCCATAAACAAAGAGTGAAGATTGTTAATTTCCTTACACAAATTTATACGATCTGACTTGTATGTTTATTGAATCTCCTTAATTTAACCCCTTGTTAAGAAGATGAGGTTTTTGAGTCGCAGGAAAACACGCTAATGATTTAATTAGAGCCAAATATTTGGTGGTTTTAATAACCTTATATCGCTCCAAAAATTTATCCCGGTAGAAAATATGACTTCTAGAATTTCTTAGTGAGATTTTAGCCCTGTATAAAAAGATATATTCAAAGCCCCTCAAACATCATTTCTATATTGATCTACAATCAAATCAAATTAAAAAAAAGAGATGTTATAAGAGAAAAAAAGAGACGCAATGTTATGCATACTAGATTTACAATTACAAATTAATTTTTTGATCTAAGAGACGCAAATTAATTCATGTCTTTTCAAATTTAATCACCACTAGTTATTATCCCCCTTTTAATTCCAATTTTTTATTTATTTATAAAAGTACATAATTGTTTTTAATCTAAAAATAAAACATATGTTTCTTGTTACAAAAATAAAATAAATAAAATATCTCTAATAAAATTGTTAGAAATAAATCAGACAAGTATCTAGATGAACCCCCACTCTTAATTGACTCTTATCAATACATTCTTATTATCAATATACTTAAATTCTAAATGTATTAGCCCATATACTTGTAGAGAGATTGTACTCTAACTATCTAATTAAATAAGAATTTTAATAAACTATGGTTTAACAATGAATTTTTTTTATAGATCTTCTAGTTCCTTTAATGACCCTCCTGCGGGTTTTTATTGTAGGTTTGTATTATAATTTGATTGAATCAATTATACCTCGTTTAATTTAATTGGCCTTTAACCCTGATTTTGAAGAAAAAAAAACAAGAATGATTCTAGTAAATTAGTTTAATAAATTTTTTTTTATTAAGGATGTCTAATTAGATCAGAATTTTTATCTAACAATAACTCGGTTTAACTATAATAAACACTAGTACTCTAAACATGGTTTTCTTGAAAGAAAACACCAAGTAATCTCATGAACTTTATAAACCATTCCAATTTAAGAGACTTGGTGAATATATTAACTATTAGATCTTTACTTTCACAATTAGTAATCTCAATGGTTCAAAAACTGAACTCCAAAAGCGAATTAATTTTGATGAATGGATGAAGAGCATCTTGGGTTACAAAATAGGATAGTCTTCTTCTATTATATTATAATTAAATATATAAAGAGTGCAATATTGCACAAACGTGGAGTTAATAAACAAAGCTTGAGTAGCCTCTTTAATCATCGACTAATTTCGCCGGGATCAATTATTTTCCTTGCCTAACTAGCTTGTTTTTTCTTAAAAAAGAACCAAAATAGAATGTTCGTCGTGGTGGGAATTAAATTTGGAAGGTTTGACAAACTCTCTGATGAAATGTTCATGGATTTTACTGCTGGACACGTATGGAGGAATGGACCACTTGTAATGAGCATCCAAACACTAACAAGAAATTTTTCAGATGTTTGAGCAAACATAAGCTTCACCCGCTTGCTTAAATGGAAATTTATTTACAGACAAATATGTTATATTAACATGACCAATACCATCAAGTCAAGACCAAAAGATAGAGTGGTCCATATGAACCAAATGCTAATTGTTTGCCTCTTGAAAAACCAATGGGGTATTGCTATGTGGCTTTTAGCTATTAATTTCAAGAGGAGCACAAAGTGAAAAATTATTTTTTTTCAGAAAACACTAAAAAAAGTAATTAACTTCATACCTTTTCAAGATAAAAATATTTTTGAAAAGCAAAACCAGAAACTGTCGCTGCTGAACTTGGCTAAGCTAGTTTCAATCCCCGCAGTTCTGTAAAATCTAATTTGGATAATAAGAACTAAACGTTGAATATTAATATGGTGAGAGAAAAAGGAAACCAAATACTGGCAAGCTTTTTCTTATTTCAGATTGGTTGAAAAGGACTGTAAATAAGTAACTAGAGCTTCCAAGGAATAAAACAATACTTTTTGTGGGGTTGAGACTATATCCCAACTTAGATCACAAAACCCTAATAATTAGATATTGATAGCAACGCTTCCATGATCCATGGTAAGCCAGGGTACAATGATGCCCAAGAAGCCTTAAGCTTCAATGGGGACCATAAACTTGAAGCATGCCCTTCTCACAACATAATGTGCAGCAGGATCAGCATGTTTGTAGGGCAAGGCTTGTCTTGATTGCCATCAAGGTATAAATGTCATCTTCCATTGCTTTAATTAGTGATGGAAGATATGCAAAGGACACTGGTGTTTGATTGCCATCTCTTATTTTAAATCTTTTTAGCATCTTCTAAATGCTTTTCTCATATATAAATCATTGAGCTTGATACTAGTAGTTCTAGGGCAATAGACCTAGCCTTCCTCAAGTGAGGCAAAACTAAGGCAACGTCCCTCTCATTGCTCCCTCCCTCCCTCCCTCCCTCCCTATTTATCAAACCAAATGACACTATACCACGTCTACCTTGGCCTCTCTCCACACACACCCCCTCCCCTTTTTAAAGTCACGAGACCACACTGTCCCTTGTTCTTCTTTAAATTAGAGAGAAGGAGATGAGTCCAGGGGTTTGGCAGAGAAACTGATAGAGAACTTTCAAAGCTCCTTTTCTCCACCTTCACTCAACTAGCCTCTATATTGCAGTCTCAAACTGAAGTCATAATTTTCTAAAGCTTTAGTTATCTTCCCATCTGAAAGAGTGTTAACCTCACATATATATTTTTTTCCTGTCTCTCTGTCGGTACCATGTAGGTCATCCCCACAAACCCCTTCCACTCGCACCCTTTCTCTTATCTTCTCCTTTACCATCTCAGTGTTCTCTTACTCTTCAACACTCCCTTTTAACTCCTTTTTTTGTCTTTTGCTTTTTCTTTTTAATCATTTTTTCAGGAGACCCGAGAACAACCCGTTAGACCTCAACAACTTGCCTGAGGATTACTCTAGAGATGGTAAACAAGTCCTTGATGAAGGCTCTTCTTCTGGTAAGCACATCTATAAGCCTTTTTTAACAGTACAAAAATTCGACACATAACCTCTCTCTCACCCCCTCTCCTTTTCATTTTAGAGAAAAGACCAAACAAAAGAAAAAAAATCCAAGAAAATGGAAGAAAACCTCCATGATTTCGATGAAAGAAAATGTATAAGGGCAAAACTTTTTCTTCCCTCACTTTCCCCCATCAATTTTTTTAATATTTGGCATTATGAAGCCTCAAATGAAACATTAAAGAAGAAGAGATGGAACAAGAGTTGAAAAAGAGGGGGTTTAGGGAAAAGAGATGGGTAGCTAGGGTTCGGCTTTTGGAGCTAAGAATTTACTCATCTAAGTTTCTCTAATTGGCTGCTTTTTTTGCAGGCTGCAAGAAAAAGAAAAACGGCGCTAAGGATGGGAAAGAAGAGTGTGGTAAGGTCTATGAGTGTAGGTTTTGTTCCCTCAAGTTCTGCAAATCTCAAGCTCTTGGAGGGCACATGAACCGACACAGACAAGGCAAAGTCATGTCCTATCTTTCCTCACTTTCTATCGACATGTATTAATCAAAGACGTCAAAACATAGTACCTTTTATTTTATATTTTTTAACGGGGCAGGGCAGTATGATTTGCCATGAAATTGATCACTATAGTATAGCGCGGTCATGTGAATCTTGAGGAAAACCAAGTTGATGTGTTGTTGATATTCCTGTGTGTTTTTGGTTTTTTGATACCTTGATTGATTTGATTTGTGTTGTTGGTTCGTCAGAGAGGGAGACAGAAACACTGAACCGGGCTCGACAACTGGTCTTCAGTAGTGATAACCTAGCCGCCCCTGTGGCTCACCTAGGGTACGTAACTATTTACATCCATCATCTTTATCCTCCATTGCTTTCTTACCCTTGTCTTATCTCTCTCTCCTCCATCACTCCATACCTTTTTCATGGGGTTCCTCTTACTCCATCCTTACTTCTTTCTTCAGACCTTTCAAGAGGAAAAAGGTAACAAGACAATCCTTAAAACCAAAATATGACATGACCCCAGATACTGTTTTGAACTAGAAAGGCTTCTCATTTCATAATCTTCTACTTTTAGAAGAAGACTCTAGCTACTTTCTTTTATCTTATGTGATCAATGCTTCAGAGATCCTCTCGCTGTTTTGTTCCTTGTATTTTGATTTCATAGAAGCAAAAACAAAATCTCTATTTGATTTCACATCATCCTGTTGTTTTGCACCAAAGGTCATGAACATTATTTGATTCCAATAATTAATATTTCTGTTTAATTTCAATAGTTACACAAAGATCATGATTATCATATACTGTATTCTTCTTCTTCTTGTCTATTAGTTTGGAACTATTAATGGCACAGATTCTTTTAATTAATATTCTTAGCAGCTGCCATCCAATGGGAACAGGGAGCTACCACCCAGCAGGCAACATTGGAGATCCATTTAGATCAGCGTACACAGTACCAAGACTGTTCCCTAGTTCTTCATCAACTCTCTTACCAGCACCAGCACCAGCACCACAACCTCCTCATCAACCGTATCTATACACATCTCCTTCACGCCTCCCAGCTTCCTATAACTCACAGTATCCTCAACAGCCCATAAACGATTATTACATTGGACATGTACTCAACAACACTTCACAAACACACCCTTCCCACCAGAACATGAACTACAACATGAGTGCCTCAGAATCCAATTACACTTGCATTGGTGCACCAGTAGCTCACGGTGGGTTCGGACTTGGTTCAAGCCGTAGCACGGAGGGAAGCGGTAGAGATGGATCACTGAGCAATCAGGAAGATGGTTTGAATTGGGGAAGGAGCTATGCAGCAGGAGGACAGCAGCATTTGGATCATCCTTCCTCGATCAATCGGTTTCAAGATGGGTTTTAAAGATTGTTTTTTTTTTCCTTTCTGTTTTTTCTTCTTCTTTTGTGGGATTAATGGCAGTATTGAATGAAGTATACTGATCATCTTTGACACGGTACCCATAGAGAGAAAACGAGAGGGACTTAACAAACTGACAAATGGGGTCATGCAAAGGAGAGAAGTTTTTGGTTTATGTACAGGGATTGGGGTCAGCCTTTTGAGCTCATGGACACTCTCAGCTAGTTTGGCGCGGAGCTATCTATGAGGATTGGAGGGGGGTATATGTTGGTGTTGGTGTAATTGTACTAACCAAGTGAGAAAGATAGGGGACTATAGGCTATAGCTTGTGAGGTGGGACAAGGAGTTAGATTTGAACTGAAAGTTCCTAACCCCCTTTTGCATTTGGACTTGATTTTGCATGGCAATGAATAGTTTATTGGTTTCTTTTATTTATACTGGCCAGTGTGTGTGTTTTTTCTTTTGCTCTTTCTTGTTTTATTTTGTGGCTCTCCACGATATCTTTGACCAAAAAGGGGTGTGAGAGGGTGAGGGTTTAACGCCTTCTCTCCCCCCACACAGAACCCACATAGACAGACGTACAGATGCCCACCTCAAGAAACCAAATTTGGCATCTTCTGGTTTCTTGAAACATTTATGGTTAGACCATGCTTGAACAATACGAGCAATGTCATGGAGAGAAATATCTGTCAAGAAAAGTCTGTGAGAGCAGTAGATCTCTTTCTTATATCCTTATTCTTCTGATTCCGTTCTTACTTCTTACTAGTACTGCGGTATTAATTTATTAGTACAGATTTCACTAACTGCAGTTTAATTTAGTGTCTAGAATCATGAATCCTTCTTCTCTTATTCATTTTTCTCTCTTATATGGATCTCAGATAACTAATCCCACTGGGAATTAAAAAAAAATGATATGAAAAGTTGAGAATAAATCATCAACCTTAACCTTAATTTAAGGTTGAAACATAAATATTTAACTCTTAAATTCAATACTGAATTCACTCAATTAAAGCATTAGTAACAAAAATGGCTGAGTCAAACCGATAAAAAAGGCAAGATGGTTTATGGCATCCTCTCATCATGCACAAGCTAGCTCAATCAATCCCATGAAGTGGCTAACCAGTTCTAATGAAGAGAAACCATGGAGAACGCAAGGGTTGTTCAATAAAAATGGTTTGAAGAGTGTCAGATATAACCATTGCCAAGCACTTATATTAAGGCTTTGTTTCATATTGCATTTTAACCGTGTTTTATTTTTTTAAAAAAATTAGCTTTAATATATTTTAGCTTCAATTTTTTATGTCTTTTTGAATTTTTTTATTTATTAATTTTAAAAATAAAAAATATATATTATTTTAATATATTTTTAAATAAAATACAACCTCCACCAAAATTGCCCGAGTAGGAAATACATTTTTGTTGCCTGGTTTTGACTTTAGACATTTTCTCTGCGCGTTATTTTGTGTAAGCCTTCTATTTTTTTTCATAGCAGCTTCTGCTTCTATTTTCTAATAATACCATCGATTTTCATAAAAAAAGAAAACGGAGTTTTGTTCTCATATACTTTTGTGCAGTAATTAAAATGCGATCAGAAGATATCAACTTTTTTTTAAAAAAAAATCATTTAAATTATAAACAATTAACATTAATTCTGTAAATTAAATTTCATGGTTGATCAGTGGAACAAAAAAAAAACTAATAATCTCCTTAGAAAATTACTTTGTAACAAGACAAATTACTATTTATTGTAATAATATGCTTAAAAATTTGCTC
>Ga0307518_10000712_pt1 | contig 24942 bp, 14 predicted proteins | sample 25_EM_MG_FD_203889 | JGI IMG/M metagenome (GOLD analysis project Ga0307518, IMG submission 203889) | Populus trichocarpa ectomycorrhiza microbial communities from riparian zone in the Pacific Northwest, United States - 25_EM | ecosystem: Host-associated > Plants > Roots > Unclassified | place... | reverse complement strand
CAAGTTCTTACCACTGGGCCACCACCTAGATGGTTATCATTTTTGTTTTCTTTTTACTACATAAGTTAGTTAAGTAAACCAAATTTTTTTATTTTATAAAAAAATTAAAATAATATTATTTTAAAAAAATTAAAACAAAGAAAAATACTCAGCGAGTTTTGATATGGTTTTGACTAAGTTTGCCTCGGGTTGATCGAGTCAAGGTTAACCAGATTTTTTTTTATTGTTTCACACCAGGTTGATTCACCTCTAATTTTTTTTAGAACCCTACCCGACTTAAGCTCCTGAGCCACGAGTCAACTTGTCGGATCAAGTTGATTTTAAAATAATGGTTTCCAAATGGAGGGCTTCCAATTTAGTCACTAACTAGGGTGATGGATTTGAAAAGTGAACATGGATTGACATCGTTTTTTTCTTGACTATATTCTTCAAAGTTGTTTATTTTAAAAAACAAACTTCGTTATTTTCTTCGGTTTCCTTTCAATCAAGTTATCTTCATCTTATGATCTAGACAACAAGTTTGGCCAAAAGGTCTAATTACTTTTTAAGATCATTTTTTTTAATTGTTTTTGTTTTTTTCTTCAAAAGGCAATCCTTTTTAAAATTAAGTTTTGTTTTTTTTCTATTACATTATTCCATTCGTATAATCTCATTCACAACTTCACCCAAGTTTGTTGCTATTTTATTCTTTTAGATTTTGTTTTGTTCACTTGTTTTTTTTATATAATTTTATCCTTTTATATTTGAATTATTAAAGATTGATAATCGCTAATTTTTTTTTAAGAAAATCCTATAATATCAAGTCATAATTTTTTTTTAAATACATTTACAGCGTTTGAACATTACCTTTTTATTTTATAAAAAATCCAACCCAACCCTGATGAACAGTAGGCCATCCATGTCGTGCTCGTCTAAAGACTGTAGACGGGACCAAAAAATTGGCAAACTATGAAAGGTAAAGGTAAAACCAGGGATTAGATAAACTTATTCCTAATCCTCCTCCATCCTCTTAGATAAACTTGCTTAATACTAGCAAGGCCAAGAATCCAGAGATACAGGGAGGGATGAAGCCAACCATTTAAAACTTAGCTATTTTGTATGTTAGTGAGGTGGAATCACAGAAAAACAAGTGAATACGCACGGGCAAGAGTGATTATTTTCAGTTCGGTTCAGTTTTTATCTAAAATAATAATCAAACTGAATTTTTTTCAAAAAAAACCAAAACCGGTTCAAACTGACCGGTTTCGGTTTGATTATTTTAGAGCAAAAGCTGAAACCCAACCGATTGGCTCGGTTTTTTTAATTTGGCTCGGTTTTTCCGGTTTGGCTCGATTACTAATTTCAGTTCGATTTGATTTTTTAGTTTCAGGCTTATGAAACCGAAACCAAACCGAACCAGTCAATCTTTTTAAATATTCTAATCGATTTAATTGATTTTTTTCATGGTTCAGTTTTTTTAATCTTTTTTAATTTAATTAATTTTTTGATTTTTTACTTACCCGAGCACAAGGTGGGGAATGCTGAGACCATGATGATTCCGTCCCTACCAGGAAATCTCAATTGAGCTGCCAATTAATTTAAGCACCGAGAAAAATAAGATTGGATTCTTTCTCTTCAATGGTGAATTGTTTTGGAGGTGAAAATGGAAGGATGCAGGGGAAATCACACTTGTAAATATTAGAAGAGATCATTTCACAGAGAATTTTTTTTTGAAGAGGATATATCTTTTTAAGTGGAAAAAATTTTAATCTGGTTTCATCAAACGATAAAATATTTTTTAAAAATAATATTTTTAAGTGGTGTAAAATTTTTAATGTGGATTCATTAAATGACTATTATATTTTTGAACTTATACTAGTAAAATAATACAATACTGAAGACCAGTTTGGTAGTTAAAATATGGATGTGACTTGCTGAACCATGTTACAAATTGAGTTTACAAATTCTCTCTCTTATCTATTTATTTTAAGCATTTTATTATATTATTGGTTATTATATTTAATTGAATTAAATTGTATTATTTGTTAATATTAATGAAATATCAAATTCACCCCTAGGTGTTATAATTTTCTTAGTCCTATAACAACATGGTTCATTCTGGCCAATATTGATAACTTTCTTTGATGATCGTAGATTCATCTCGAGTTCTTTCTAATAGTCATAAAAGTGTGTTGATCAAAATTTTGATGTGTTTTTGATGTTTTTTTTTCTCTTAGTTTACGCTAATCCATTTTTTTTTTTGAAGGGATGTGCATTTCTATACACATTTTATGGAAAAAAATTAGAGAGAGAAGATCCTAATCATTTGGCTCAGCTTTTATTCTAGCATTTTAAGTTGACCCAAACAATTAAGATTGTTTTTTTTTTTTAAAATTTTTTTAATGCCATAAACAAAAACTCTAGTATCTTGATCATGCATAAATCTTGGAAGAGACAAATCTGAGAGCAGAGCACGAATATCCAGATAACCAACCACACCCCTCAAGTGGCAATTCTGTTAATTTACCAAACATCATAAGAGATAAACGTAAATACACAAATTTATTATTTATTTAAATCTATTTGCCTGGACTCTTGATACTCTTTTAGTTTTAGCCCTTCAAAGCCAGAGCAAGAACAGAGCAAAAAGGTGACACTGACCCTGATATTCATCTTTTAAAGATTCTCCTTTGTTAAACAATCAAAACCCTACTCGTCAGTGGATTCATCAGAGACCAAATAAACTAAATTGAAATCACCATTGAAGCTTCTTCTTCGTTTTTTGGTCTTTTGAGGCAAGAGTTAATTCCTTAATTGTTATTGTTTTATTCCTTAATTAACATGAAACTGTTAATTTCTTAAGATTTCATCGGAGAATCATTGAAAGTAAAGTTTTTTTTTGGTTAGTTATGACTGGAGGAATTGAAGCACTTGATTTTTGCTTTCTTTTTGTTGTTGTTGATTAATACTTTATTGGGCTATTCTTTGATTGATTTTAGACCGTTTTGGTCGTTTTTTTTACTGTGTTTTAGCTATAATGTGAGAAACCCAATTTGTGTTTTGCTGTTAATTTGAAGAAATCAGTCTCTGCCACAGTGAAGTTATTATGGATTTTCAATTTAGAAAGCACCTTGATTGAATTAGATATGTATATCACCAATGTATCACTACTTTAATGATTTACTTGTTGAAGTCACTGGCTTTTTGAGTTTATGATAATTCTAATCACCGTGTGATTTACCACTGACTTGCACGCCATAACTGAAATCAGTACATTTTAAGGAACATGAGTTCAAAGGATATTTGATGTAGCTTTAAATTGTCTTCTGACTCAGCTCGGAAACTCTTTGCTTTGAATTAACCTCTAATTAAAATTTTCATTTCATGTTGTTTTTGCACAGCTACTTGTAATTTAACTAGGAGGCAGAATTAGACGTAACATATAGAAGCATGGTTACTGCCCAGCATCCAAAGAGGAGAGTGGCATTTATCCTGATTGATGGGTTGGGTGATGTATCATTGCCAAGACTTGGATACAAGACTCCTTTGCAAGCAGCGAACGTGCCGAACTTAGATGCTATTGCATCTGCCGGAGTTAATGGCCTTATGGACCCAGTTGAAGTAGGCTTGGGTTGTGGAAGTGACACTGCTCACCTTTCTTTATTAGGTTATGACCCACGAGTGTACTACAAGGGTCGAGGAGCCTTTGAGTCCATGGGTGCTGGATTGGCAATGTCTCCTGGCGATATTGCATTCAAAGTGAGTATGCATCTTTGCTTACTTCAACCACTTTTCAAGATTTATTTTATTGTGATCTTGCCCCTTGGGTGATTACTACCTTGTTCTTGTATTAAGCATGTGGGATGTTGTCGTAGTAAATAGAGTTATTATATTCCTTACTTAAAGAATGAACTTTGTCATTTACTCATGAACGTTTACTCACTGCATGCACAACTGAACAAAGAAACTATATTTAATACCCTAGAAACAGGGATGGAAAGATTTGTCTTTATCAAGAGAAATTGTACATGATTACAACATATGTGCTTAGATCTTGAATTTAATCCCATGTGCTTCTTCCTTTTTTCTTGTGATGCATTTTTAAATCAGAGAAGAACATTCATGAATTATCTTGCTATTGTTTTTTACTTATTAATGGGATTATGCTCTCCGCATTAAAACTCTTCTGCCTGTCAGAGAGTGGGAACATTTAAAACGTTTGTTACTCACTTTCATGGCCTTAACGTGAATCTCTTTCCCCCAATAGTCCCTTATGTTTTACCTATATATTAATACAGAGAGTTGTGTCAACTTGGTGGGTAGAAAAAGCCCTGCAGTCTGTGAAGTAGACAATTTTCCAGCTCTAACATAGCTCAATGGTTTTTTCCTTCCCATCCCTTTCTATTTTTTTTTATTCATATTTTATGCTTCCAGTTACGTGTTTTGCGCACTACATTTTAACATTGGAGAAACTAGAATTTGTTGTTGTTGGTTTACCCATTTAATGCCATTTCTGTTTGCTTTTTATCTGCAGTCAAATTTTGCAACATTAGATGAGGAAACTGGAATAGTCACCAGTAGAAGGGCTGACAGGCATTTTGATAAAGAAGGGCCAATTCTCTGTGCAGCTCTGGATGGAATGAAGTTGCCGTCTTTCCCGGAATATGAAGTCAGAGTCAGGTGCAGATTCTTTGCAAATGCAGTAACTTCTTGATTAATCAAGACAACAAGAATGCACTAAAATAAACTGGATATTCAAAAAAATTTAACTGGCCACCCTTCTATTTTTTTGCAGTCACCCTTCTTTATCTGAAATTTATGGACCCTCAAATAAACCGATTAGATTAACTTGCTTAGACTAGGTTATTCACAAACTCTTTGCAAACTTCTTCACGTCAATGAACAATTTGAGTTAATCTTGCTCTTGTTGGCTGCAAACAAACTCGAAAAATCAAACTCACATACTGATGTGAAGGAGCTCTTACCAAGTTTTTTTTTAGGTGTTTGAGAATGGCTTAATTCAATTTGTTGCTTTAGAAAATTGCATCAATGATCTTCTCGTTTAAAAGTTTGATTGGAACCTTCAAGTTTCAAATTTTCTTATATATATGCTAATTACCCTTTTCTGTTATTGTTGTCTGGTTATTTGGGGGTGTTTGTGTCTTCTATATTGGTAACATCTAAATGACTTTAAGATAAGGTTAGAGGAGAAAAAAAGCATGCCTAACTAAGCAAGTTCAACATGGTAAATGTGCTTGGCCAACTGTCTTTTTTCACTATACCACTCCAATTATCCAGTATAAACCCATGTAAATTGTCTGAAACCTATACTATGAAACATTTTTTGTCCTTTGGTTGATGAAGTTCAAGGTTCTAACACAAGATGAAAATATGACAAGAAACCACTTCCTACAGGTATGCCACAGAACATAGATGTGGAGTGGTGGTGAAAGGGCCAAGACTGAGTTGTAATATATCAGGAACAGATCCACTGAAGGACAACCGCTTACTTCTTCAAGCTGAAGCCTTAGATGACACTGATGAGGCAAGACATACAGCTGCAGTTGTTAATGAGTTATCCAGGGAGATATCTCGTGTTCTGGTTTCTCACCCATTAAATGCAAAACGAGCAGCAGAAGGAAAGAATATTGCTAATGTTGTCCTCTTACGAGGATGTGGCATTCGAATTGAGGTGCATTGTCTCAATCCTTCAATGAATCATGGCCATTTTTTCCAGATAAGGCAGTGAGAAATCTAGGAAACTAAATCTCAATTTCTTATTCATTTTAGTCATCAGGAGATGGGAATTGCTTTATCAATTGAAAAACCTCATTGATACTGTTCCCTTGATGTTTACTTTTTTGATGAACAATAACTGAGCCAACATGAGAAACTGCTAGATTATTCAAGTATTGGTTTGGTCCTGGGCTTGGTTGGGTGGTCTTGCTTTTTGTTGTGAATGTCTCATTGTTTGGATGAAAAATTGTATGGGAGGTAAAATTTCACATCTAGCAACACTAAACATCACTGGCGGCATGAGAGGGGCAGGACTGTTGCATTCTGCTGCCATGTCTGTGCAATAATTAAGGTTGCAACAAAAAATTGATGGATTTTAATGTTCTTATTTGAAGATTATTGGGTATAAAAGGAACAAAGAATCTGAAATTTTCAATGAAGAGTTGTATCATATGAGATGTTTTATATATAATCTTTTTATGCTGTACAGATTTGAGTATATTTCTTATTATTATTGTGCAGGTTCCTTCTTTTGAAAATAAACATGGTTTATGGCCATGCATGGTAGCTCCCACTAAAATCATAGCTGGTTTAGGGCTATCATTAGATATTGATATCCTAGAAGCTCCTGGAGCAACTGGAGATTATCAAACACTTTTGACTTCCAAAGCAACGGTCATAGCTAAGGCACTCTCAGCTCCATTGGCGCCTTCTCCCAATGTATTTGTACCAGGGGAGGACGAGCACAAACCAGGACGACCAGATGGCTATGATTTTGGGTTTCTCCACATTAAGGTCTTAACCTTCTCAGTCCGTGTATTATCTTTATCTTTTTGCCATTTTCACATCAACTGCACAATTAAAACAATGCTGCCTTTTGTAGCAGAATGAGATTTTTTATTTTATAGCCTCTTTCATTCTTTTCTGTTCTTTAATTAAAACTTTCATACTAATCATTGTTAGACAGAAATACTATCAGGAGCTTGCTAACAGTTTAGGCAGAAATTGTAAATTATGCTGTCTAGTCCCAGACCAAAGACTTTCTAGGAGATGGATCCTTTCCAGGATTCAATGCCCCCAAAAAAGATCGAGACTGATTGAGCTTAGACTGTAAGAGTTCAGGACATATTCAGCATTTTGTTTGGAAAAATAGCTCATTTTATTTCTTGACAAGGCTAAATTGATGGCTCTAAAGATCATTTTATTGCTTGGAGGCTTTTTTTTTTCTCCCTAATTGCTTTACCAGTTTATTTTGTTCCCTTGTGACTTATCTGGTCTAGATAGAAAATTGTTTGAAAGGTTGAATGCCTGACCTCTATGCTTAGATTACAAGGTCTCAATGTCTTATTGGTGATTGATTTACTTGATTTTTGGATTGATTTACTTGATTTTTGGTATTTCAGGCAATAGATGATGCAGGCCATGACAAGGCAAGCATTTTGAAAGTTAAAGCATTGGAAGCTGTGGATCGAGCTATAGGCCAGCTGGCCAAGCTCCTCTTGCAGGCAGAATCAACTGGAAAGTTCCAGTACTTCCTTTGTGTCACTGGAGATCACTCTACACCAGTTGAATATGGAGACCATAGTTTTGAACCAGTTCCATTTTCCATGTGCCGGTTGAGAGATTTTGTGGGTGCAGTAGGTGGAGAGTCTATCATCATGGAAACTTCCCTTGATCCATTTCCTCTTCCAGTTGTTAAGGCTGGTGAAAACCTAGTGGAAACTGAGAGCGCAGAAAAGGAGAGGAGCAGCAAACAGCTTAAAGCTTTCAGTGGTGATTCAGTTTGTGAACTTAGTGAGATAGCAGCAGCAAGAGGATGCCTTGGACGGTTTCCTGGGGGACAAATGATGGGTATTATCAAGGCATTTCTTGAACTAAATGCTTGAGCTGCTTCTCTACGAACTTCTAGCGGGCCTGGGGTTCTGAATAAGGTGATTTTTTGGCTGAAAAGTGATAAAGAAAGAGCCACGATCTGATGTTTCAAAATAATTGAAATTTGAAGGCTTCTGCTTTACAGAAATATGAACAATCTGTTCTAACGTGCAAAATTAACGCAAACCAAAAGTACTACCGCCATGATCCTTCTCTCTTAGATCCTCAGATGCCCATGGTCAGTCCCCGCTAGTGGTCACACATATTGTCCAGTTTTGCGCAATCCATAATTTTGAAGACACCAAGATTCTTGTTTCCCTGCTCATTAACTGATGAGATTTGCCTGACCCTTTACAAAAATTTTTTTGATTCCAAAAGGCAAAAGCACATGGTGATTGGCTGTTGAAAACTTGAATCATGATGTATTTTCTGTGCCCAAGTCTATCTCTTTAGCTAGTCATTCATGTCTGTCAAATATTGAATTGGCTGAGCTGCTTGTTTTTGTTGCTGCTGTAAAAGCATTTATTTTCCCAAGGCTCACATGTTTTATGATGTGGTTATGCAGATTTAATAAAGCTGCTGGGAGTTGTACGATTGAGAAACATACCATTTCTGCAACATTGGCACGAGAGGAGTGTTTCACATTGTAATTTACTAATTTGATTAGTTCTAATAAAACAACGTGCGACTAGCAAATGTTTTTTTCTTTCTCTGTTTCTGGGGAGGTCCAAATGGTCTTCGTCGATATATAAAAGAGCAGTCATTTTCGCCATCGCTCTTAAAACGTAGCATCCACCATTTTCTGCTTGCATATACCATGCCAGAGTAAACACAGAAGAAGTGCTTGAGTGTGCAATTTGCAATACATTCTGGGATCTATTCAAGTAAAGCTCTGATACTGACGACTTTTCTTGAAGTTTCAAGCTGGTGCTCGAATGCAATTTATATGCTCAAGCTGGTCAAGTCGGGTTGGTCTACTAAAAGATAGATTCCAACTAATCTAGTTAAGTGGAGTCGTTCTACTAAAGCATAAAGCTTTCATTGTAGTTAAATTTCCAAAGAAATTTGAATTTTAATATGATGAGACATTGATGAGATATATGAGTACAATTATATAATTAATTTGTGAAATGTGAAATAAATCATGTACTGATGAATTGAGATGGAATAATGTAGAATTTGTCTGGAAACACGGTTGAAACTGTTTTTTTTAATTTTAAATATTTTTTGTTAATTTTTTTATGTTTTTATATTGTTTTGATGTGCTGATTTTAAAAATAATTTTAAAAAAATAATAAAAATATTATTTTGATGTATTTTCAAGTAAAAAATATTTTGAATTTAAATCGTTATAATAATTTTAAACAGGGATTAAAGCTAAAAACAAATTTAAAATGGTAGAAACTCACCTTGGCCGAAACTTGTATCTAAAAGAGAAGGCTTGAAATGTATGATTTAAATAGGTGTTTGAAGATTGAATAATTGTTTGTGAGGAGAGGTCATATGATCTGTCCAGTAACATGGAATTACGACACAAGTACAGTAAAAGTCCTTCACTTTCGCTATTTATAATAAACTTCTAGAATCATATAACTGTAATTTCTTTCAATACATGTTATTTATTTATTATTTATGATATGAATATAAAAAAAAGATGAAATTAGACTCTCTGATTGAGAAAAAAGCTAGTGGTATTTATGTTCTTGTAATCATGAGATCTATGTTTAGATAGTAGGATAATTTAGTAGACTAACGGATTGAAAAGAGTTATTGATTATAGTTATTAAATCCGGAATGTTGTTATGGGAGGTTCATCCGGGATATAGTGGCTGGACTAATTTGAATAAGGTGAGAGACCAGAAAAAATAATAAAATAATTAAATTCAGTTAACCCAGCAAAACTTGATAGAGATTTTTTTTTTAAATGTATTTTTTTTTTTGACAGAGATCTCTCATTTTATATTTTTTTAGTTGGTTATTAATCATTTTCAAAGTTCATTATATAAATATTAGAAAAATATTTTATTTTTTCAATGTGAAATTTAAAACCATTTAGTATATATACTCTATGTTCATAAAAAAAAAGTTATGTTTTTTCAATGTGAGATAAAAAACTCTTTTGATTTAAATGCTTCAACTTAAAAGGATAGTATAGTATCTTTTCAATGTGGGATAAAAAAACATTTTGAAATAATATTTTAAATTTCATTATTTACAACATGTATAGCCTATATTCACATGAGTTGTTTCTTAATTTTTTTTTATATGAAATATTAAAACTTCAAATATTTTTTTTAAATTTTTTCTAGGTTAACTCGAGTCAACCCGTGTAATTTAGGACCCGCTCCCTTAACCGGGTCAACCCCGGATTGGATTTGATAGCTATGTTATTGACATTTTAAATAACCGAGATAATTTATTAGACTAGCTGACTGGAAAAAGCTAGTAGTATCAGTATGTTTGATTACCAAGATATTAAATCTATCTTAAAATTAAAATATATGGATGAATTTTATGTGAATTGAAAATGATAAAATAAAAATCCACCTCAAATTTTTTCAATTTTTTTCAATGATAAACTTATTTTCTTTTCAATTCAATATATTTATAACTCCATTGTTTTTACCTTTCTTTCTTTTATATATATCCAATCATTACATTGAGGTTTGGTTGACGTGCCCCACGGCTGCTTCTACTTCCAGGCAAATGTTCCTGTCTTCCCAGGCGAGTCCATCCAAATTCAGTGCATACACTGCCAGAAAAAAGAAAGAAAAACAGTGCAGTTCATAGCACTTCAACCACACAATACTTCATTTCCCACATGATCGCGTCTATTTAATTAATGCACATTAAATTAGGCGTCTACTCATCTTGCATGTGCCAAAAACTTGAATAACATATTAGTACTAGGTCTATACTTTGAATATCATTTCCAAGGTCTAAGACTGACCAACTTGGAAGTGAGAAAACCACTAGCTGGATATGGCCATTCAAGCAACTTTCATAGCAGATCCAGTTCTCATTTCAAGCCCATCAAGAATCTCCATCAGAGGTAAAAATTCTTTTTTCATCTTTCTTTTCTTGCGATCTTCTTTTTCTTTTATGATCTTGTACTTGTTAGGTTGTTCTGTTTGAGCTTCTATGGATATTTGACTTGATACAGACCAAATTTGCAGTTTCTTTAATCATGTGAAAACTTTTGATTACTGGATTGTCTGCTGAAGAATTTGGTAACCTGAAGTTAACTTGCCTGCATCTTTCTTGAACTTGGAAAGTTCAAGAAAATTGGTCAATGAAGCTTTTATCTAACTCAAAAACCACCACTGTGTCATGTATAGCATATAAGGCAGCTCAATTTTCGTGCAAAATGTTGGTGGTTGCGGTAATAACTGTAGATGTTCCCTGTCCAGAGGTGTTCAGAACAGTTTCCCTTAATACTTTCTGCGAAGGATTAGGCAAAAGGCTCCTGCTACTGCATAAGATTGCATATGTGAATTAGTAGTTACAGAATTGTTCACTTTTCCATTTCTGCATCTTTTTATTTGTCAAGGCTACTCAGACTGAAGCAGTTCTCCATTACTTGCCAAATACTCTCCTGTATTGATTTGTAGTGGACAGATTTATTCACAACACGAAATTCCTAAATATTGATTGCTCAATATGTTGTCAATGACTTGTCTTCCTTGTTTTTGTTTCTCTCAAAAGGTTGGGAGCAATGTATTGGGTCTTTTGTGTTGAAAACGAGGCCTAGGCATCCGAGGCTTTCAAATGGAGGCAGAGTCAGAGCAAGAGCTTCTCTGAATGCTGATTTGAAAGCGGTTGGCATTCCTCATCAGTGGTACAATGTTGTTGCAGATCTTTCAGTGAAACCTCCTCCCCCACTGCATCCTAAAACATTTGAACCAGTCAAACCTGAAGATTTATCTCCTCTATTTCCTGATGAGTTGATTAGGCAGGAGGCAAGCACTGACAAGTTCATAGATATCCCGGAAGAAGTTCTTGATATTTACAGTCTCTGGCGCCCAACTCCATTGATCAGGTTTATTCTGATATTACAATCATAGACTATGCGTTAAGGTGTTTTTGTTCCTGGCCCCTGGTCAGAAGTATCTTACACGATTTTTGTTGCATTTAGAGCAAAGAGGTTGGAAAAGCTTCTCGATACACCTGCCAGAATTTACTACAAGTATGAAGGTGGCAGTCCAGCCGGATCCCATAAACCCAACACTGCAGTCCCACAAGTTTTTTACAATGCGCAGCAAGGCATCAAGAATGTTGTGACAGAAACTGGTGCTGGCCAATGGGGATGTTCATTGGCCTTTGCGTGCAGCTTATTTGGTCTTGACTGTGAGGTAGACAATGTTTAAGTTATTCATCAATCTCAACAAGTATTTTCACGCATTGAAATAGGCTGAATCAAATCGGGTTTACTCATAATTCGGTTAACTAAAGAGCTATTGTATCATGAACTTCGCGACTTCAATTCCTCATTTCTATAGCAACGAGGACAGTGTATTGCATGGTCAGTAAAATATTCTTCCTTTAACGAGGGGATGGCTAGATTAAATCTAATTATATATGAAAGGGTCGTCTAGGCAAAGTAGCCACAGCCCTGCTATTTTATTTCAGAGCTCACCTTCCTAGTGCCTATCGAAGCTTTTGGTTTTAAAATACACTGATCCTGCACTTAAATTTTGTTACTATTCCTAACTTGAACCATTGGCACCTTCTTCTAAATCCTTGTACAGGTGTGGCAGGTTCGCGCTTCTTATGATCAGAAACCATATCGTAGATTAATGATGGAGACCTGGGGTGCAAAGGTACACCCATCTCCATCAAGCATTACCGAGACTGGTAGGAGAATTCTCCAGATGGATCCGTCAAGTCCAGGAAGTTTAGGAATAGCTATATCAGAAGCTGTAGAGGTTGCAGCTAAAAATGCTGACACCAAGTACTGCTTGGGGAGTGTGCTGAATCATGTTTTGTTGCATCAGACAGTCATAGGTGAGGAGTGCATAAAACAAATGGAGGCTATTGGTGAAACCCCTGATGTGATAATAGGATGTACTGGTGGAGGGTCCAATTTTGCAGGACTCAGTTTCCCATTCATCCGAGAGAAGCTCAATGGGAAAATCAACCCTGTCATAAAAGCTGTTGAACCTGCAGCATGTCCTTCACTGACAAAAGGTGTATACGCATATGATTATGGAGATACAGCAGGAATGACTCCATTAATGAAGATGCACACTCTAGGACATGACTTCATTCCTGACCCTATTCATGCTGGTAATGTGAAGTTTCTATTAAAGACTCAGATATGTTTAAAGTTTCATTTTCTTCTTCTTCTAATCCTATATTGCAAGACATTTTCTACTCTGTAGGTGGATTGCGTTACCATGGCATGGCTCCATTAATTTCTCATGTGTATGAACTGGGTTTCATGGAAGCAATGGCAATCCCTCAGATTGAGTGCTTTCGAGGTAACTGTCTTCCTTCTTATGGACCAGCACCGATCCAAGTTTCATTCATGTTGATAGCAGAATTATTAATGAACTGTGAAATTTACAGTCAGATTGTAGAAGTGGGGATCCATCATCCATGCATAAGTTGTCCTGGAGGCAATAAATAAAACGCTAAGCTTACAATTCTATTTCAATGCAGGTGCCATACAATTTGCTCGGTCGGAAGGACTGATACCAGCGCCGGAGCCAACTCATGCAATCGCTGCTACCATAAGGGAAGCACTGCATTGTAAAGAGACTGGAGAAGCAAAGGTTATTCTCATGGCAATGTGTGGACATGGCCATTTTGACCTGAAATCTTATGAGAAGTATTTGCAAGGAAAGATGGTTGACTTGTCATTCGATGAGGAGAAAATAAGAGCATCATTGGACAAAGTTCCTCAGGTGACAAGAAATTGAGCCAGTACAGGTGGTGCTATGTAGGATGAACATTTTAGATTAAAAGGAGAAAATCTTTCTTGTTAGGTGAACAAGAGATTTTTTGCTATTAGATGCTTTTTATTGAAATTTAGTTGTTGCAATTAGGCTTTCAATAAAATACGAGACTTAGACAACAGCATTTGCCCTGGCCCGAATCAGTGGTTCTCTCTTCTGCCACCACAATAATTTGTTATATATATATATATATATATATATAAGAAATCAAACATGCACTAGTGGCTTATACAGCTTCCTTCAATGATGGAACACTGTCATCAGTGGTTGTGTTGGAAGCAGCGTGACGAGCTCTTGCTAATGGTCTGATGCATGGTTTATGGCTTATGCGGCTTCCTTCGGTGATGGAACACCATCATCATCAGTTACGTTGGAAGCGACGTGATGAGCTCTTGCTGATGGACTGATGCATGTTGATAGGGGAGCGACAATGAGGCTCTGACAATTTTCTTCTTCTTCTCCTTTGTTTTTCTTTTTCTTTTTATTGAGTCACGCATGGGTCTCCCAACATTCAAAGGTGTCAGTGTCATTTTTTTTTTTATTAAATTTGATTTTTATTTTTTGTGGTGATTTTGGCTCTGGATTCTTTTTTAACCTTTATTTTTCTTTTAATTTCATCTTTAAATATTAAGTTTGAGTTAATTAAAAATTTAATTTCATAATTTTTCTCGATGAGATAATCATTTTCTCATGGCTCAAGTCACAGACTTAAAAGGTTAACACAAGTTGAGATCGATTCTCTTTTAGATTTTTTTTTTAAATTTTTTTTTTTAATTTTATCCTTAAAACATGGGTTTGTTGGAAGCTAGATTTCATGATTTTTTTTATGAAGTGATTCATTCTCATGACCCGGGTAATAGATTTGAAAGGTTAACTTAAGTTAATATTGGTCTTTTTTTAAGGTCTTTTGTTTTTACACTGATTTTCTTTTTAATTTTATCATTTAATGGTGGATTTGTAGGAAGTTGAGCTTCATGATTTTCTTTGTTTTTATTTTTATGAAGTTATCTCACTTTCATGGTTTAGATCGCGGATGTGGTTGGTTAATCAGGATTGATTTAGGACTTTTTGATTTTTTTAAATTGAATATTTTTCTGATTTTATCCTTTAATATTGGGTTAAGTCGAGAACTAGACTTCATAATTTTTCATGTTTTTCCTTCTATTAGGTTATTTTGTTCGTATAATCTACGGTTTGGTGGACTTGCTCAACTTTGTTGATGTTTTTTTTTGAGTTATTTTTCTAAATTAATTTTTTTTTATTTCATTCATTTATATTGAACTTGTTGGGAATTAGGTATCATATTTTTTTTTTAATTTGTTTTCAATGGGGTTATATCAACCGCACAACCCAGGATGCAAATTCAACATAATAACTCAGGTTGAATTGGATTAATTTTTTTTTGTCATCTTTTTTATTTTTTTTTTGTTTCAATATTGTTTTTAAGCATTGAATTGGGTAGGAAATGAGCCACATAATTTTTCTCTTTTGGCAAGTATTTTTTTTTACAGGTTATCATGATCATTTTTTTTCAATTTGATCCGTTTACTATCATAATTTTTTTATTATATAATTAAATAATACTATCTTATTAGACCAGTCAGGTCTATAACCTGAATCACTTATTTCTCTTACTTATTTAAAACACACAACCAACATAGGTACATCTTCTTCTTTTTTTACATTATATTTTTTTTTAGTTTGTACCGTATTACAATTTCATCTAATTCCTCAATCGTTGATACTTACTATTGAGCTGATATTTAACTGGCTATCTAGAAATTTTATTGGATTGGAGTTTTAATTGAATTGTACAAGTTATTGACTTGGTTAAATATAAATGATTTAATCAAAACCTAAATATTCAAGTTGATTCAATAAAGCTTAATCAAAACTCGACAAAGTAAGAAGAATAATTTTGATCCGGGAAAAAACCTAACCCCTTATTTTAAACAGGTTTAGCATCATTTTACTTAATATAAAAAACATTTTGCAGATAATATCAGTAAGATATTAGTTTATAGTTTTACGTTATACTGCAAGTCAAATCAATTTTTTTAATATAAAAAATTCTAGTTCATATATAACTATTTAATATTATTATTAAACATGGTCTAATATACAATCTTGGAACCTTATGATCTGATTCCTTATCTATTTTAGATTTAAAATTAAACAGTGTAAGGGTTGTCCCAACATGACCTAATCTACTTGGCCAATCCAAAAGCTACTTGGTTGACCGGTATAAAAATTCTGGAGGTGAAGTTGAGATAAAAAGGATGAAATTGACCGAAAAAACCTTTATGATCCAACTTTTTGTTTAGACCAGATTTTAAATTAAATCTTGAGGAAGTTCCTTTGATGTGATTTAGTCGACTTAGCTGGTTTATAGACAACTTGATTAACCAATAAAAAAAAAAATCTGAGGATGATATTGTGATAAAAAAACATGAAATTGATAAGAAAAAACTTCTTGATTTGGTTTCTTACCTAAATCGAGTTTAATTTTAAACTATATGGAAGTTATCTTGACGTGATTCAGTTGACTTAGTCCGTCTAAAGACCAACTGAATGAATATTAAAAAGAGTTTAAGAATGAAATTGAGAAAAAAAAAGAAAGACATGACTCGATTCCTTGTCCAACTTTATTTTAATATTAAACCATGTAAAAGTTGCCTCAATATAAGATGTAAATCAGTCGACTCAGTCAACCTAAAAGCAACATGAACTAATGTTAAAAAAAATTGAGAATAAAATTTAAAAAAAAAATGAAACAAAAATAAAAAAGAAGAGGGAATTGAAAAAATAAAAAGAAGGCGGGGCTCGTTGTTACGAACGTAGGGTAATAAATAGTTTGGTTTTGGAAATTTAACCAGTATCCTTTCCAATCAAGAATATCCACGAGCATTTGCCATAAAAATATATTTTCAAGAGATTATATTATCAATGAGTTGATGGAGTATGGATGAGAGAGATTGCCTCCACAATTAAAATATTGGGACATAATTTAGAAAAAAAATATTAAATTCTTCAATCGGTATGGAGGTGCGTTTTTTTTATTATTCTTAAAAAGACCTTTTGGTCTGATTAATATGAAAATTAATTAAAAAAAATCCCTACCCGGGGGTAGAAAAAGAAGAAGAAGTAATTTTAGGGACTCGAACCATTAGTTAGATCAACTTATAGGGTGGAATATTGTAATAACTTAACCACGTAGCCAAAATATCTTTTTTATATTTCGGATTTTTTTTTTCATTTGAATAATCATAGGCATTTTTGCTATCTTCCAAGGCTTAACTTTTATCACGAAGCCTAGCTTTTCATATTATTATTTATAGTTGATTTAAAAAAAAAAAAAAAAGATACATGCACACACATATACATGCATGCATGCATAAAAGTAAACCTCAATTCAGTCCTGATGATAACCCATTTTTAATTTACGTCCCAGAACTTTTGATTTTTATCAATTTCACTCAAAATAGTATTTAATTAATATTAGACAGTTAATGTTGGTTGCATTTGAGGGTAAATGGATAAAATTTAAAGAATTGAAACTCAACTGATACTTAGGGTAATAAGCAAGAAGCGAGAACCCCTCGCACAAAACAAATGTAGAAACGTCGTCGTAACAGCAAGTCCTGGTCCCTGGTTGTAAATATTGTAGCTGTGAGTGATTAACGTGAGAGCTCCCCCCCCTCCCCCCTCTCTCTTCTGTATCAGCAAATCGCTGGTGCTGTATTTTTTTTTTTCTCATCATCCGTTATCGCGCAATTGCAGCCTCTCCTTTCAGGTAATCCTCAGCAACTTCACCGTCTTGTTCCATTTATCTTCGATTTTCATCTTCTTGTTTTTCTTTGTTTATTTATTTCGTTTCAGTTTATATTTTAATAATATAGCACACCAGTAAATTCTTTTTTTAAAAAATGATTACTGGATAATTAGCTCAATTCCATCGAATTAAAAAAATGGGATTTTGTTTTAACATTTTAATTTTTTGATGGTATTAAATTTGATGATTATAGATTATGAACTGGGATTAATTTTAAGAGGTGGGTTTTGCAGATAAATACATTTTATTCTGAATTTTGAGGTCTTGAATTGCATGGGACTGTTATTGCTTCTGTATAAAATGGGTACTGATTGAATTTGAATAAATATGATGTAAAATGGAATTTATGATTCTAGAAGGAGGTTTTTTTTTGGTTTTGCTGTCACACGAATTCTATATGCTGTGTTATTCCAGCTTTTGATGTGTTTTTAACCATGATGCTTGATCGTGAATAGAATTGAGGAACTGATTTTAAATGGTATGATTTCACTTTGGCGCATTGCTCTTCCTGTAATTATTTACTGTTTTTGAGTGCAGAATGTGGAGAAAGTAACTCTAGTGTTTCTTGGTAATGCTGCTTTGATTATTTCATATGATTTTATCAGTATGGTTTCTTGATACAGGTCAGAGTTAGTTAAGCCAAAATGGCGAGTAAAGGTCGAATTCCACCTCCTCATTTAAGGCGTCCTCTTCCAGGATCTGGTATAGTTCATCCTGATTCATTTGGCTCAGGACTACGTCTGCCGCAAGGCCCTTTTCCTCCTTTTGAGATGTTGCCTCCCCCGGAAGTTATGGAACAGAAGATTGCTGCACAACATGGAGAGATGCAAAGACTTGCAACGGAGAACCAGAGACTTGCAGCAACTCATGGAACCTTGAGACAAGAACTTGCTGCTGCTCAACATGAGTTGCAGTTATTACATGCTCACATTGGAGCTGTCAAGGCTGAAAGAGAGCAACAAATGAGGGGACTTGTGGATAATATAGGCAAGATGGAAACTGAATTGAAAGACGCAGAACCTGTAAGGTTGGAATTGCAGCAGGCACGGGTAGAGGCTGAGAATTTGCTTGTAACGAGGCAGGAACTTGTGTCTAAAATTCATCAGTTGAGTCAGGATCTTCACAGGGCCCAGGTAGATGTGCAGCAGATTCCTGCTCTGATGTCAGAACTCGAGGGTCTCAGACAGGAATATCAACGATGCAGGTATTGGTTCTATTTTATCTTGTTGATTCTTAATTTACCTTGGTAAAAATTAATTTTAAATGTTTGAACATTTGTCTTTAAAAAATGCTCCATTCTAAAGCATTGTGATACCCATGTCTGCTCTGCCAACTTAATGTTTCCTTTAATTGATGGTGTGCACTTTTCCTGAGTAATTTTACCCGCAAATCATTCTGTTGGACTCATTTTTCCTCATTGTTACAGTTTTCATTTCTAAGCTGAACATGCTTGTGTGTTAACTCTTATGAATGATTTGGTTTCACTTATGAAAATTCCATCATCTTTTATCGTGTTGACTGTGTAGGGTTTCATATGATTACGAGAAGAAATTATTTCATGACCACCTTGAGCAACTTCAGACGATGGAGAAGAACTATATCACAATGTCTAGGGAATTGGAAAAGCTTAGATCAGAATTGACTAAAACAGCGAATGTTGATATAAGAAATGGTAATCTTGTTGTTTCTTTTGCTCATTTAGAGATCCTTTTTTTTCTAGATTTTGTTGCATATTATACGAGGTTCATTTTCTGTATATAGTTGCAGGAGGGCCTTATGGTGGCCCTGCTGGGAACGAGAGTGAGGCATCTGGGCATCCGGCAGGAAAAAATATATATGAAGATGGCTATGGCATTCCGCAAAGCCAGGTGAGTCAAATTCCACTTTGACGGTTGTCATAGTTACTATGTCTCGGTCTCTTTGATACTCTAATCCTATCAGTTTTTATTATTAACATTAATGTACTTACGAAGGGATGGTGAACTATACTATAGATATGCATTAGAAAATGTATTGTTGATTCCTCTTTCTGTCTTCACTTGCCTTATTAGTAAAGATAGTTGATGCAATAAGGTTAATTTCAATGAGATGATTATGTCTGAACAACAATCTAACTTCTTGATTTTTGATTTCATTGCTCCATCATGACATTAGGCTGGACATTAAAATTTTGTTTTCTTTTTTCCCCTGGAAACTAAATCTAGGGCTTATTAGGTTATCATCATTGTCGTCGTCATCATCATTATTGTGGTTGTGGTTGTTTTGCTTGTGTGTCAAATGAGTATTGCTGAATTGTGAATGGCTTATCAGTGGGTTCTTCTTTGGTAAATTATTTAGAATCCCTTAATTGTAAGAATTGGCGTGGGTTCTTTATACATTTAAAGACAGTTTAAAATGCATGCAAGTTTTCTGGTGGATGCAAAAAATCCTTGACATGCATATTAGTGAACTGGTGCTGTATATTTCTTGGCAAGTATGCAAGTTGCATTTTCATCTTACATTGAGATTTGGAATAAATTATATGCTTATGTGTGAAGCTTCAGAAACGTGAGGGAATGATACTAAACTAGAGAAACACGTGTAAACTGCTTCTGCAATGATGATAAAACATGGAGGTGGTTTCTGGATGTCAGGAACTTGATTGCTTCTGAAATTGAATTTATCAAAGGGAAAGAAACAATACAGCAAAACAAAAATAGGCAACTATTCCTGAGAGAATATCTTGATATTCTTTCGACTTTCTTTGAAGATTTTCCTAGGTATTTGAGGCAGAATAATTATCTCAAGTATGAATGAGTAAGAGCTTATAACTAGAAACAAGGCAGATATTTGGTGATCATAAAAATCAAAAACTGGTTTCCAAAGTGTTCTTTCTGGTGTGAATCATTTTAAGTTCTGGCCAGATATAATTGTAATTGAAGTTATGATTGTAATTGGAGTTATGGTATCAGATGGCTAATTTTTTTTGGTTACTGCTACTTCAGACTTGCCTGCCAAAGAATCGAGGTTGTTATAATTTAGACCCTCTAGTAGTCTCTTTCAGGTTGGACATGGAGCGCATCTATATAATGAAGCTGGTAATGTAGCTAATGTTTGCAATTGATGGCTATTATGCGGTAGGAATTAGTTGGTACAAAATTGGCTCCCAAGTGGTTCCCAATTAAAGCCTGTTTTTGGGACACAGATGGAAAATAATCAATTTGATAGTGGTGACATTTTGAAGAAATGTAACTGCTTGTCATAAGTGAATTGTAAACTTACAATCGGTTAACCAAAAGCAAGCCTGAAGAAACCAAAATACATTTTGGGGCACGCATAACGCTTGCTATATTTAACTATGTTTGCAACACAGATTTTGCCATGCAAAATCAACACAAAAGGCTGTTGATGGGGCAAAACTAACCATATGCTATTACAAGGCTCAAACTGATCAGGGCCAACTCTGTTGGGCATGGGAGTCTTCATTGCTGTTGTCTTTGTTGTTTCCTTTGATGGCTCAATTTTCTGTCAGCTTCTGGAAATAAAAATGAATTGATAGAATTGTGGTTTATGTAACAGGGACATCCTGCTCTTCATAACTCTGGTGCTGCAAATATTGGTGCTGTTGGTAATGCTAGTGCTGGTACTGCGACTCCTTATGCTGGGGCTCAATCTGGTGCTGCGCCCTCAAAACCTGGTTATGAGGCACCAAGAGGCCCTGCCTATGAGCCACCAAAAGTACCTGGTTATGATGCATCAAGATTGCCTGGCTATGATATGCAAAGGGGACACGGATATGATGCTCAGAGAGGGCCTGGATATGATGCTCAGAGAGTACCCGGTTATGATCCACAGAGACTTGCTGTTTATGACATTCAGAGAGGACATGCATATGATGCACAAAGAGGACAAGGTTATGATGCGCAGAGACTACCTAATTATCATGCATCCAGGGGTGCTGGCTATGATGCAGCAGCATCCAGGGGTGCCACTGGGCCACAAGGGCATGTGGCACCACCTGCAAACAATATGCCATACGGGTCTGCAACTCCACCAACTCATTCTGGAAGTGGGTACGAAGCACCAGCTAGAGGTGTCGCCGGACCACATGGGCAAATGGCAGCTGGAAACAACATGCCTTACGGGTCTGCAACGCCACCAACTCGTTCTGGTAGTGTGTATGAGGCATCGGCTAGAGCTCCAAACCCTGCCAGGAGATGAGCTTAAGATAATGTACTTGCAGTGAAATATCAGCTAACATCCCTCCTTTCTCAAACCCTCTTTCTCCCGGTTTTTTGGTTTATAAGCCTAGCTATTGTTTTACGGTGCACCATCCAGTAGAAATTCTGCATTGGTCGAGCAGCTACGCGTTTTCCCTGTCTTGTTTCTCAAGGTTCACTAATTTCCCATTAGTTCTCATATGTTGATCCTCTGCTTTGAAGGGTTATATTGCAACAATGTATTACAATCTTTGAGCAATTCTATCTCTGCACCTCTCGCTTCTATTTGCGGTGTCTAGTGTGATGGTTAGGGGAGATTTTCCCTGGCAGTTTGCTGTTAGATGCCCCTCATTAATTCAGGTCTAGTATGGATATGAATTTCTTTCTTTTCTCTTGGAACTGGAGTTTTTTTTTCGCAACCATTGTTAATTTGATGCCTGAAATATGAATTGCTGTACTTAACAAATCGAAGTACCCCGGATTAATGAAAGTGAGGATCATTTCTATAATGTAGCTATCCATAAACTACATAAAAATAATTATATCAATTCTTTGTAGTTTTATTTAAGGATGAGGAATGAATTTATCTCAATGTAGTTTGTAGAATTTCTCGCAGTTTTATTATTATTATTATTTACAATCTAACTTGTGCTATTAACAAAATCTAATTGGTCCTGGAAAATTAATTTAGCTTCACACCCATTGACTTTATTTATTGAAACAATGTAATAATTTTGCTTTTCTACCTAAAATCATTAAAAACATTTGTACAGGCTTCCAAGGTTATAGAAGATTTTTTACATACCTTATTTGTCATTTCTAATTTAATTAGGAATAAATAAGTATTTTTTTCATCTTAATTATATAATAAAACAATCAAAATATCATTGGAAGCAAAAAAAAAAAAAAACTTGATGTTAAAGGATATTTTTGTATTTTCCAACACCGGAAGAGTTTGTGCGGATATCAAACTTGTGACACAATTCACATTCATATATGATTGAATAACAATAAAATATTGTCCAATTTGTCCCTCTTTGGTTAGAAAATTAAGCACATCCAAGTTAATTGATTTTATTCAGGTTTATTATTGAGCTTAATTTATATTATTTTGTTGGATATTTTATTTAGTAGACTATAAACCTAATTGTTGGTTGTGATGAGGTTTTTGGTATTTATATGTAATTTTCATATTATGGAGGGTTTTGACAAATTAATAAAAATTTGAGTTTTTTTCTCCTCTTCCCTTTCTTTTCTCTTCTCCTGCTCTTTTCATCTTTTTCCTAATGTTTTCTTCCTCTTCTTCCTTTCTTTTTTTTAAATCATATTATTTTGCATCATCATATAACTTGTATGAGTCTTTTGTACATTTACAAAAGAATGTGGAGTCCTCAAGAGCAATATTGTTATTGTAGGATCTATATTACTAATAGCCAGAAAGATAAAATATTATCCATTAATTTTTTCTTATAATTTTAAATTGATGATGAGTGTTTATTGTTTTGTTGAATTCTAAAGAATGCATTTTTTTCTTCCTTCTGGAACAACACAATTTACAAATAGTTCACCCTTAGGGATCATAGGGCATAGATTTAGATTATTTAGAATGTATTTATAGATACTTGTCTTGTTTAATTATATAATTCATGAAGATTCTAACCGGTTAATTTGTTTTATGAATCGTTTTGCAATACATTCATCATCAATAACCTTTTATTCCAAAAAATAAAGGGCGGATAACCTATCGTCCATCCCCTTAATAAAAAAATAAAATCAGGGCTAGACGCATGAGCCTAGTCTGTTACGGGTGGGCTAGGCGTTGTGCCTTTGTTTTTTTACCTTCTGAAAAAAAATTTATCAAATTCACTTACTTTTCAGTTTTGACATGATTTTTACGTATTATTATAATCTTTTTTGAATTTTAATAATTTTGTTTTTTGATTATTATGTATCTGATCTGAAAATACTAATACTAATAATAAATTATTCATGAAAACTCGATTGAAATCAATTTATTTTATTAAAATATTTTAATAGATTTTGAACATAATTTATAATATTTATGATTTTTTTTAGCTTTTCATTACATTAATTATAGATATATTATTTTGATATTTTTTTATTAATTTACTTAACAATCATAAAATATTTTTTTTAACAGAAATAATTATTCTAATTAAAAACATTGCATCGCATTGACTAAGATAAACAAAACATACATAAATATAAATTTTTCTTTCTAAATTAGTGGAAAGTGAAAATCAACTAACTTTTTGAAGATAAATAATGAATAATATGATCCTTAATCGCACGACCATCTTTTTTTTGCGTTTTTTTTTTTTTTTTCCCTTGTCGTTCATCTTGAAAAGGGCAAGTCATCTGTGCTCTTTTTCGCTGCTTTAGCTCTTCACTACTGCTTTATATCCCATTATTCATCACTCCTTGGAGTAACCTCACATTGAAAAATATCACCAGCACTTAATCTTTAAGTACAGCTTTATCATCTCTATAGCTTTATTACGTGGACAGAATTAACTTTTGATTCAAGCAGTTAACGATGATCCTCACATGAACATGAAGTATTTGGGTGGCTGCAGTGTCAGCGCCCCAGTTGTCAGAGAAGGATAGTATGCAATGATGATCAGATCTGTACGTAGCTGTTTATATCAGAGGCTGATAAATTTTAGGGAAAACACAGGAAGCATATTAACTTGCTCGAAGATACAATCTCTAGCCATAAAACTAAAAAAGAAGAAGAGGGTTTTTCTTTTTTTAAGTAATTTGACCAAATTAAGTGAATCGCTTTAATGAGGAAACACATGAAGCATATTCTATTCGTTATTAATGGCTTCCGAAAGTTCTTCATGACTGAGAAAAACAAGTCTTTAAAGTCCAAATCATGTGATACATATGCAACTCAAACTTGACCACCCATGATCACTTCCCAAAGGTTTGTGATCCACGTCCAAGGAGGAATCCACACCATATGTTGTTGATAATGTCCAAGGCCCTGAGTTACATACACCAGGAGCTCTTGAGATAGCGAATCCATGGATCACTGCTTGCATACACGATATGTTCTTGGCACATTCTTGTATGTGCTTAGTATAATTTCAATATCAGGGTATATTTGTATCATTTTCATGCAGCCATTCTAACAAAAATTAATTTTAAACGGGTGGATTTTACATGTTATGACTGCTATATATCCTCTACTTGGATTGAAATCTAAAATGATCATGTGAAAAGTAAATTCGACTGATCCCATGCATTCAACAAAGAGTTATGCCACAATATATAAACGTCAGCTATTTTAATTGATGAAGTTATTTGTTATGGTAAAAATGTTGTAAATTGCAATTATGCT
>Ga0307518_10000711_pt1 | contig 24994 bp, 33 predicted proteins | sample 25_EM_MG_FD_203889 | JGI IMG/M metagenome (GOLD analysis project Ga0307518, IMG submission 203889) | Populus trichocarpa ectomycorrhiza microbial communities from riparian zone in the Pacific Northwest, United States - 25_EM | ecosystem: Host-associated > Plants > Roots > Unclassified | place... | reverse complement strand
TAGATGGTGGCGTCACCCGGGCCAAATTGCAAAGGGTTACAGCTATTAACCCGTTTTTATAAGCCCGCCACGTCAGGAATACGGTTGGTTGCGGCTTACCCAGGAAGTGCATAGAGGACTCCAGTGATGGCCTCGCTGACACTCGGACTGATTTTACAGTTGTTGGCAGCAGAAGAGCTCTGGACAGTAAGGTAAGAGCAGGCTTCAGTGTCTCCAGAGCCAGTCGCGTCGTTGGGGTTGTTGCAGTGGATAATAGCATTCTGTAAAGCAGTGACATCCCATCCAGAAAGGAAGTCTCCATGAGAGGAGTAGCCAGTGGGGTCACTGAGCGGCTTTCCCATTGAGTAAAAACAAGTCATTAGGGTGATTGACTCACCCCGTCGAGTACACAAACGGCCATGCGTTTGGATCGTTGACGTTCCAGCGGTCAGCAAAATCATGCACGTCCCATGTTATTTCGTAAAAGAGCTTCATCATGTTCACAGGGTGGGTGCTTGGGCAAGCACCATTATCTAGACCAGACAAAAAGGCAACATGGGATTTGTGATCCGCTGCATCAAGATTCTACGGACATATGTCAGGTCCAGGTTTGTGCAATGACATAATGCTCGCATACTTTTCCGTCCCAGCAAGCAGGCATATGGATATGGACATTGAAACGTTTGAGGTTATCAATACACATGCATGCGACGAGGAAGTAGAAAGGGGCACTTATCAGTTTCACAGTCCGTAGTAGGAAATCCGTGTCTGTATGGGGTTGGTCAGCTTCTCCGAAAGAGTGCCTTAGTGGATTCAATACCCATCATAGTTTGGTTTGTTGACGGAGTATCGAAGGCAGGACCACGTGATAGCACGTTCGGCGAGCTCTGCTTGAGAGCCTTCACCCTCCGGATATCTGTTGGTAACGGGTTAATCAAGGGTTTGGCGCCCGAGGTGATTAAACGGGCTTCTTGGCTCGAAGCATGGGATTCCCGCTGACCATGCGAAATCCAGCAGGAAATGCCTTCAGGCCAGGGCCACCGTTGCTAGCATCCCCTTGACCGCGATTCTCGTAGTATATTAACAGCCCTGAACAACAGAAGTAACCATTAATTGAATGTACACATCGTAGTGTACATACCACCGTTGGGAACCACCTCGTACGTGTTTTTTGTTTTGTCATGGAAGTACAATGTAGGAACCCCTGTCAGAGAATGCTGAGAAGCACTCATTCGTGGGTGGCGATACTATCCACCTACAATAATTGGACATATCCTCCGAGTGTGTCAGTACACTGTCACTCGATTCAAATTCCAGGTGCACTGACCTGTACGACTTGACAAGAGGTACAGCGCGATGCTTGGAGCGTCTCGTAAGTAGCATCGTCAGCAAAGTCTAGGGAGGCGTCTTGAGCTTTAATGCAAAAAATTGTCAATTACACGCCAACTTACTGCTAGCTCCGTGAACAGTCTGCATCCACGAAGTGTCAAAAAGGAAAATGTTTTAGAAGAAAAGCTGCGAACATGGAGATGTTGTGAAGGAGATACACCAGGTTGAACGATAGGGTCTATTCGCTCTGAACGACGTTAACTGTTGACCAAGGATGTTTTGTTAAACTTCACTGAGCACCTTGAACAAGTGGAAGAGTGCAAGGAACACGAAACCATGCGCGTGCAACCCCAAAGGCAACGGTGGCGACGAGAAGAGAAATAGGAAGCTTAGAGAACATGTTTCACTCACTGTTGGCTCTTTGGTGGCGACATGAAGATGACCATCTTTATACTGCTCTGACAGAAGGTTTCACATATGGTCTTGCTAAAGCAGGTAGCTACTTCGTTGCTTGTGCGGAAGTTGTTGTCCCAGCGACTCTGTCATCTCCGGCCAATGCGGAAAGTGCAATTCTCTAAACAAGGAATGGGATTATCGATGGAAGTCCCTGTGGAAACGGTTTGGGTACGCCGTTTCACGGCGAGAATTCAAGGTGTAGGAAGCCCTTTTGCATAGTCTCCCGTAGACAGACCCTCGTGAGATCAGAAGACAGTCGCTCCTCCTTGACTCCTTTGGCATACAGGGAGTCAGCCCGCGAAAGTTTCAGTTATTTATGTGCAATGTTCTGTAGGCACGATTGCGAACCGTGGCTCCACATCGGCGCCAAGCTCCCGTGAGTCATCGCTGATCGGTATTGCCGACCAGACAACCAGGACATGGCAGGAAACACACAATCTGAGCGAGCAGGCGCCCATGAATTCGTTGCAAGGTACAAAAACCAGAGTGCAAACTAGGCAGTAAGCAGTATCGATCGATGGAAAGTTGCCATGCGGGCACGGTAGACGGAGACCAGTCCTTGACCACGAGAACAGGAAGCATGGGAGTAGAACGGTGAAATTCCACCGACAGTGTCCGACACCCTGGAAGAGGTCGGGCTCATAGAACACCCATGCAAACGGAGAAAAACTTACTCTATACTCTGATCGATATCGACTTATAATTGCATTTCAACAAGATTGAACATAGCAGCACTCGATGGGTACCACGCTCCAAGCCTCATGTGTTTGCCAGAGCAGGCCAAAGGCGGCGAGAAGAAGCCAGTCGCTACCCAAACAGTGAAGGTAAAAGTCGCCGACGGGGTCTACACCGGGCCGCAGTGCTCGCCAACGTATCCCATGATTAGAAATAGACGTGGCAGTTGGTGTTGGGCAATACATAGACTCGACTTGATGGGCCAAAAGTCTTCACATGATACATGTCCTAATAATCACGTGTCAGAATAACTTGCAGGCCGACTCGAGCGCTGAACGCGGAACGGTCACTACTGGCCCGTGCAGGGGGGCTTCGGCCTGTGTGGAGGATTATCTTACCCGCCAGCATATTTTGAAGAGTACTTGCTGAGGAGAATTAGAATCTGGAGGATACCTCATGATAGTGTCCCGGAACAACGTCACGATTTGCATAAGCGGAAGCCACTTATGACACAGGTTGCCGGTCTGAGCGTCTCAAGCTTGATTATAACAACAACCTCGAGAACGTTCACCTTCGTGCAGGACATAATTAAGGACTCGCCCAGACGATATGCCCGTTCAGTGTATACCTTACCCGGACAACATCAACTACGAGAAGCAGTCCATTATCCTTCCAGGCACCAAACAACCGGGACAGACTGGTGCGTCCCATGTTCGTTTGTCCCACGTCGCCGAGTTTCATTAACAGAGCGTTCTTCTCAAAACAGCTCACTACCGAAATGGTGCGTTCTCACCTCTCAGTCAGAGTATCTATCCTCATCCCCCGGCAGCGTTCTTTGGCTTGGTCGATGTCAACGTTCTGACGACTCTTCCTGAAGTATTTAACAATGGCCTCGCCTTGGATCCTGATGCCAGGCTCCTTGGACATAGACAACTGCTATCCAAAGCGCCATTGAAGTTTGGTCCATATATATGGCAGACCTACCGGGAAGTTGACGTCAGGAGGCGTCGTATTGGTAGTGCGCTACACCGTATGTTCAGCACAGGTGAACTCAAGACAACAGACCTGGAAACGGTTGGAATATGGTCACAGAACCGCCCTGGTGAGCGCGTCTCCTCTCATAACAATCGCTCTTCTGACGAAGTGATTGGTAGAATGGCAATTAGTGGATCTTGCACTCCAAGCCTATGGCAAAGTGGGCGTCAGTTTATATGATACCTTGGGCAAGGATTCAGTAGGTAAGGAGCATTAACACTAGAAAAATGATGACCCTGACGTTTTCCATTTGCAGAATACATGTAAGATATCTTGACCCGCATATTCTCATCCGGCTAACTCTACTCGACAGCATTGATCATGCACAACTATCGATCGTATTCACGACTGCAGATCATATAGCCGCACTGCTCAGACTATCTGCGAAAATCCCGAGTTTGAAAGTTATCGTCACTTTTGACCCACTAGATGACGGAGTTAGAAGCGTGCTTTCCTCTTGGGCGGAATCCCTTGGCATCCGGTTAATGCACCTTAGTGAGGGTACGCATTGTTCCTTTTATACAGCGATTTCGTTCTCACTATTGTCGCAGTCGAGCGCTATGGCGAGGAATATCTTATCGAGCCATTTGCGACGTCCCCAGATCAGGTTGCAACTCTATGCTACACATCAGTACGTTGATATCATGGTCCGGATTTGTTCACCGGCTCATTTCGGCTTTCCCAAGGGAACAACGAATAATCCGAAAGGTAACATCAGGTCCGAAGTGAAGATCGTCTGCCTCATTCTACTTCAGGAGTAATCCTCACACATGGGAACCTCGCAAGTGGTGTTTATTCCCTTATGTTTGGCGCAGGTTTCCCAACTTCTTGCTGTCTTATATCGTACCTTCCCTTGGCGCATATCTATGAGGTGCGTAGACTTGTGTGATAAACAGTGCACTGCCTAAATGTTTGATTACGCAGCGGATCGTTGAGTTGACGATCATGTCAATCGGTGGATGCATCGGATACTTCACCGGAGACCCTCTCCGCTTGATGGAGGACGCACAGGCCCTGAAACCTCACCTTTTCCCTGCAGTGCCGCGAGTACTGAACCGAGTATACCAAGCTGCTATGGCCGCTGGAAACGTACCGGGACTTAAGGGCGCCATCTTCCGGACAGCCTTACAGACGAAGCTAGATCAACTGCACAAAACTGGGGTGAAAACGCATGCACTCTGGGACGCGCTGGTATTCCGCAAGGCATGTGGCAGTTGGCCCTAAGTTATGGCAAGACTTATTCTTTGAACATAGATTCGTGCTGTGCTTGGTGGTAACGTTACGGCGCTGTTTACGGGTTCCGCACCTATCAGCGGGGAAGTCGTAGATTTCCTCAAAATCGCGTTTGGTTGTGACGTTTTAGAAGGTATGCGTCGCGCATTCAATCTTTGAGTGCTTGGCTGATTCTCATCTAGGGTAAGCAAGGTGATACAATCATGGGAATGTATCATTGATGAGCTAGGCAGGTATGGCATGACGGAGAACTGCGGCGTGTGTGCCCACACCATCGACGGCGATGCCACCAGTGGAGGCACTATTGGACCTCCTAACCCCGTCATCGAAATCAAACTCGTCGACATTCCGGCCATGAACTATCTGTCGACCGACAAACCAAACCCGCGTGGTGAGCTGTGCGTCCGCGGCCCGAATTGTTTCCAGGGGTACTACAAGGGTATGTGACCGCAACCATGCCATCTATACTGAACTTCAAGGACGATGATCGCCTCCAGATGAGAAAACTACCCAAGAAACCATCAAGGACGGATGGACTCACACTGGGGACGTTGCAGAAGTAGACAAGTTTGGACGATTCAAGATCATTGATCGAGTAAAGGTACATTTATTCTTTTCCAACCCCACCGCACGTTCGGTACTCACATGCGCTGGACCGTCAACTAGAATATCATGAAACTATCTCAAGGCGAATATGTTGCACTCGAGAAGGTTGAGAACACGTATAATGCCAGTCCCATTATCCAACAACTCTATGTCCACGGAGACGCATTGCAATCGTACTTGGTGGCTGTCGTCGTCCCCGATCCGCTGGTTTTAGCACCCATAGTATCCGCTATTCTCGGCAGGAAGGTGGAGCCCACCGACAAGCCGGCGTTGGAAGAGGCAGTAAAGGATCCCCGAGTCATCCAAGAAGTCTTGAGCTTGTTGAATGCAGAAGCAAAGAAGAAGAAACTTGCTGGGTGTGTTCTCGACCACTGACCGCCGACATTTGCAGCGCTCATCTCTGACTAGGTTTGAAGCCATCAAGCGCATCCATCTCACGATGGATCCATTTACTGTAGAAGAAAATACTCTCACCCCGACTTTCAAATTACGACGCAGGGACGCTCATGCCAAATTCAAGAAGGAACTCGATGCCCTCTATGCACTTGGGGAACCTGTTAATGGTGTATCGTTTAAATTGTAATCGAGAATAGACGCGGTGCGCCTCACCGAAGTCGTGGTTCGTTACACGTATTTATCGACGATCGTGGCCAATTTGTTTACGGCTCCTTGTAATTTATCGTTTGTAAGATGCAAGACAATGGAAGCCCAAATTTCTTCTTTGGTTGTTGGAGCTTCTACGGCTTCGAAGGTGGAATACTTTGCGGAATGACGTGGCACGTACGATGCGGCAACTCGCGAGATGTCAATGGCATTGCCTCTTTCTTTCAAGCATGGTCTTCTGCGGTCCTGCCGCTGTTGAGCTACGATGCTGATTGGAATTTGGAAGAGCAATGTGAACTGAAATTTGTCCAAGGTGGGTCCTTATTGGCAGAACATCCCGTAATATGTTCGAACTTCGAATCGAACAAGTACGTGAGCATGTTGATGCGACCGTTCTACGTCCTGCGTTCTAGTCCAGGGGGACTCAAATGAAATTAATTGTGTTGTTTGTCAAGCAAGAACAAACTTTTACGTCTTTCGATCGTTTGTTTGTGACCCCATACATGATCGAGACGATCATCATTGGAGTATTCATTCCTTTTGCTGTGAGTACATCGTGTGATAGTTATACATCCAGAGAATTCGTTCCTTACAGGACAATGGTTTTTCTGTATGGTAAGAGCCTGCGAGACGTGACACCGGCAAAAACGGATATGGCGATCATGACAACTACCCACAAATATCCCCCGAGAATGTTTTTGTTGATGGAATAAGCGAACAAGGAGCTGAGGAGATGTCAACGTGACGACGTATGTTTCAATCACCAGTGTACATACCTGACAAAGAATGGTGCAAATGCACGCGCAAAGCACATGGAAAACTGCACGATACCATGGGATTGACTGAGGCAGGCAGGACTCGGAGAATGCTCATTGACCAACATCATACTCATTCTGCTCTAAGTTGTCAGAGAATCTGTCTGCGAGCACACCGTGGAGCACTCACGAGTACGCAAGTGTTGAGATCCTGGCTATCAGGTGAATGAATGCGATGCCAATCCAGAGCAATCCCATTGTGGACGCATCCAATTTACCGTCGGCAGCCAATCCGCCACGCGCAATGACATTGAGGAAGGGGAGGAAGAAGTAGGCAAATGGCCACATGCCCATGCAAACAACATACAATCTCGATGGGCCAAGCGTTCGCAGTAGATAAGGCACTACTGATAGCTGAAGCCCAACCGTGATGAAGCTCGAGATGGCGAGACAATAGCCTATTTTGGAAGCCTGTAAAAGTTCGGTGTAAACGTCGATAGGTCTGTAGTGTGTTTCTCACCGAAAAGCTCAGTCCACCAGACTCGATCGAAGAGTAACAAAAAAGAACAAATACTACGTCAAAGGCCGTCCCAATAAGGCTTAGTGCGAAGCCGGAAGTTACCAGAGCCCATATAGCTGGCAACGCCATCAGATCCCTGACACTCATAGGACCTTGTTCTACAACAGCATCATGGGATGCATTTAAACCACATTTTTCATTTCTCCCTTTCCGCTTGCTAGGGAGGGTCTGTCATGCATAGGTAAGTGGAATGCGTTTGTTAGGATGCAAAACAAACACGATACCTCTTCCAAGAATGCAAAACCAAGGAGAACACCAATAAAAGTAAGAAGGGAGGACATGAGGCATGGTAAGAAATAGGGGTTATCTTCAAAAATGGCATAGCCAAACAGATAAGGATATTTAGACGCTCCGTAAGACAAGGTTCCACCAATAAGTGGCCTAAAGTCCTTTACACATCAGACCACTCTATCAATATCTTAAGCTGAGATACGCACCCGACTATGGACCCGATTGGCCACATTAGCCCGAAGATAGGGATCGCGAAATCTTGGTTTGTCGTATCAGTCATTTCCCCCAGCGCCGAGTGGACGGCAGCAACAGTTCCAGAGAGTAGCCCCCCTAGACAGTTGATGAGAAACCGCTCCAGAGTGTTGGGAGAATGAAAGAACCATACCCAAGCACCTTGTGATCAAAACCATTGCCAGAGACTTTGACAAACCGAAAACCAAAGTCGACATTGCCATGAACGATAGACCTGCGAGAATAACAGGCCGACGACCTATGGCATCTGCCGAATAGTGAGTAAGTGCAGCGACCGAGCTGGAAGACAGCCTACCAGATAACTTGGCCCAGGGATATATAGAGCAAAGCTGGCAAATTGCAAATGTGCTCTCCTGAGAGCATGATATTATAGGCCCGTTTTGTATGAAAATCAAAGAACGTGCGCACCACCAGCCCACTGTAGAACCCGATGCGGGAAGGATCGTCAGTGACGTGCAGATCGTTCATGAAATCGTTCACATAAGGGAATAGCTGGGTGAATGCGATGGGATCAACGAGTCTCACAGCGCACAGGGCTGCGAATTGGCCTTTTGGGAGAGGCGTTGGCGAAACTACCGCCTGGGCTTCGACATGGGAATGCTGAAGAAGGGGTGATGTCTCCGTTGCATCACTGGAGGCCATTGGGAGGAAGGATGGCGGGGAGATAGTTGGACTGGAACGTAATATATATGCATTCCCAACGACAACTAGTTTCCAAGAGGGGATTCGCAAATGAGAAAATCGCCTTACCGTGAAGAGACTGATTGTATGTATACGGCAAGGAAATGAAATCGAGAAGCGCACGTTTTACGTGGCATCCCGCGCGACAAAGCCTGGGTAGAGGGTCATTTTAGGTGTGTCGAGGCTGGTCCTGCGGGTCTTGCGGGTGGCTTTGTGTTTCCAAGCACCAAATGTTCGCCTTGTAGTACCGGTAGACTCAGAGTCGGTCCGATGAGTGACACTTTTAACATTTGAACGATTACGAGCTTGATTACGAGTCGGAAATGAGAACGCGTAAAAGGCTGAAAAAGGTGAGCTGTTGGCTCTTTCAATCTCCCCTCGAAGTTTACAAATGTCACAAATCCGCTGTCTGACTGTGACCCCTACGGATGTCAAACCTACATAGGTTCAAGTTGGATAAGAATACCTGATCATCATCGGTTGTTGGACACCGTTCTGATGTGGAGATACTTCCAAAATAGACGATGCGAACAAACACAGACACACACGCAGACGTTGTCGGCGTCAGCGAGCTGTCTGGTTTTGTCGTCGCCGTTCCATTGCAAGCCCACTCCACCGTCAAATCTGCATTGCTCCACGTCTTCAAGAACCTGCTCCAACCATGAACTTTAGCACCAATGACAATCCATTCCTGGTTGCCCCTCGTCCTGTCCGGGTCACCCCCGTCCACCCCCTTGTCCCTCGCTCTGCCCACCTGAGGCTTTCTAGTGTGGCCCATGATACAGACCATCTAGTCATCCAGGAGGACAACGAAAACATCGAGACGCCCCCTCGCATCCCCTCTACTGATAAGGAGCCATGTTCCTCCCGAGCATCTCCCCTGTACGTGTCTCCGTTTGATCCCAGGTCCTATCGTGCGTTTCTGCACCATCGCCCAGTGCATGGCAGCCCGATGCGATCTGATCGTTTACTCTTGTTGTTCCATTTATCTAATCGATTCCACTGATCTTACAGTTCCAGCTTGCCATCAGAGGCCCTCGAGGAATTTCTTTCCATCCTACGCCCTGCCATTTTCCCCCCTACCTCTCCAGTTCTACGTTCACGTCGCAACGGTGCGGCACCCTTTGGCGTACAATTCAGGTCTAGAACAAAACTAGACGTCGCCCACTCAAGGGGAGAACACTACGCGGCGGATGATAACGATGCTGAGAAACGTGCCCCAACTTGTTCTCCAGAACCCTTCAGTGAGGCCTTTGCTGGCAATTGTGACAATCACTACGCCGAAATGACGTCGAGATGGCACGCTCAAGTACTAGGTTGGCAGCTATGGTCTCCCCGCCGTCGGATACATCCACTGACATGATGCAGCCTCACCTGTTTCCAGGATGCATACTCGCAATCCGTTCCCACGATACGCCTCACAAGATGTCACGCTGACTGGGATTGTGCCCAGTCGTCCTTCACCTATCATGTCGTCGACCCCGGTCTCTCCTACAGCAGTCCCGCTCCCTTTACCAACTCCTGACGAATCGCTTGGGGCCCTTTAAATGTGGGTTGGCAGCCGTGTGGTTGTCACCCCTTATATTATGCCATCAATTCACCTATGCATACATATGGTCTGGACTCGGTTTATTGGCTACACTATCACACGACTACACTAAACTTTTGCAGCTATCCCGTCTGTTGTTGCATATTATTTTCCCCGCGTGTTCTTGGGGAATCTCCGCCGCTATAGATTTGTCCCTCGATGCCTTTATTTTGGCTGTTTGGAGCCACACTGTGGCTGTCTTGGCCACGTATTAATGAACTGTAGTACTAGCTTTGTGGATTTTGTGGTCATGTATGTTAGCAATAATAAAGTAACTCGCTTCAGTGTGTTTATCTGGGTTTCAATCATGGACCACTCTACTTTCCTGGTTATCATCAACGCTTCTCCCCATTTGCCCTCTAATTTAACTGTTATCGGAAAGACATCTTGATGGAACTCATCATTTCCGTCAGCCTTACGTCGACACGAACTATGGGTGGAAGGGATCCGGTGCCTGCCCACCAACATTAGCCGTTAGGTATACAGCATCCCCATCTTCATTGATATAGAAACAGTCTTCCAGACGAATGCCCACCTGTCCAAACCGGGCAAGTTACTTAGCATCATCACCGAGGAGATGCAACGGTATCCTCACCTCGCCTTCGATATACACACCCGGTTCATTTGAAAATGTGTGTCCGGGCTGAATGATATCATGCGAACCGCCTCGAAGATAAGGAGCTTCGTGATCTTCTAGTCCAATTCCTACGAAGAGCGTCAATCAAAGTTTAGGCATCGTAACACATCATGGTAGCCTAACCATGGCCCAATCTATGCGTAAAATATGGGCCCAGCCCACGCCCAGTCAAAATCGAACGTGCCGCCTCGTCGACGCTAGCAGTAACGACACCCGCCTTGGCGGCGTCAAGCGCTGCAGTTTGGGCAGTATGCACTGCGAACCACAGCTCGCGATGCCCACCGGATAATTTACTATCCGGTAACATGAACGTCTAGCCACAAAGGTCAGAGCCATATCTGTATAAACCGAGCCCATCATCAAGACTGACTCGTGTGACATCACTATTATATCCAAATAATGTACCCCCAGTGTCAATGAGGGCGAAATCCGATGCACGAAGCTCGCGGTCGGACCCAGATCCATGGGGGAGGGCGGCATTTTCTGGAATAAGTTCGCGGGAATCAATCCAGGGCACAGACGGGGACAGGACCCTGCTTACCCCCGAAAAGTACAAGCGCCCATCTATTCTCTATACCAGCTGTTGCTAGCGCATGGTCCATCAGATCTAGTACTTGCGACTCCCGGATCCCAATGTACATCTGTTTCTGGACTGCCCGTATGGCGAGGAGTGTGACCTTAATTTATTTTCATTTGGGTGAGGCGAATAGGAGTTCGAAATCAGAAAGTGAACGCACCTCGCTAGCGCATTGGAGCAAGGCGAGTTCGGTCGGTGATTTGCGGGAGCGCAAGGAAGTTATTTCTGGTGGTGCCAAAACCACATTTGCCCCTGGTGCGGCGTTCTGCAAGCCATCGACGATGAAATGCCTGATCATTCCATCGACATATATTCTGGAACCAATCGATAAAAAGATAGATTTTACGCCAATAATATAAGGGTCTTCGTCATCTTTCCATGAGGCGTACGTGACGTCCGTTCCAGGGATCTTCAATTTTTTGGCACGGGTTTCTTCGAAATAGGGGGTAAGCACGGTGACTTTGGGCACGAGTTGGTCCCCCTGAATGACCGGAGATACGACGAGTAATAGCGGACGCTCAGACAGGCTCCATGAGGCGCCAGAGATGTTGCCGAAGAACTGAGCACTGGCCCCAGGCTCTGCGATGTACGCCGATGCATTCAACTGGTGCAGAGCCTGCGCGAGTTTGTGCTGGCGCTCCAAAAATTCGGACTCGGGGATAGGCTGGACGTCTTTGCAGTGGTCTGCGAGCCCCAGTGCCCATGCTTTGGCAGGCTGGTGACCGAGATCAAGACCAAGTCGGAAAGGGCTAGCTTGCAGGAAGAGAAATAGCACTATTGCAAGCGAAAATAATATCTGCGTTCGATATCAGATTGGCATGGAGCGCCAAGTGTGTGTCATGAATGAACGTACCAAGCAGGATAGGAGATGTGTTGGAGCCTTGGATCCTGGATGGGTTGGGCCGCGAAAGAGTGTGCTCTCGGTCCTACCCATTATTGTGTTCACTCGGGAAAAGCTTGGGATGCGTCGACGACGAGGTCTAAGAAGAGACTGAATTCCTTATATTCACTACTCACACAGCTTCGAGTGTTTCCGGAAGAATAATTCAAGTCAGATTGCTTACTATCAGATTTTGCTGTTCTACAGCAAAGTAATACTTGCTGTTCGGGCAATCGTTCCGTCCACGCTTCCCCTGACTCGACAATCACAATGGACACAGATACGGACACACTCATTGCAATGGTCCTCAGTATACTTACAGTGCCTCAGCCAGAGACCACTGTCGTGCTTGACGCGCTTGTCCAGTGTGACGGAGACGTGCAAGCGTCCGCCGATCTCATCACCGCGACATATAACCACAACAATTCGACTCCTGTCATCGCGTCAAAGAGAAAGGCCAGCTCGTCTGACTTGACCAACTGGCTCACTTCCGGGTCTAGACCGTCCTCGAAAAAGCCCTCAAGTTCCAAGAAGCGCGATGTGTTCCATTCCGGAACAGCCGAAAAAATCATTGTACCTGCAACCTCTTCTGGTTCGCCGTCGAAGCCACCTATAAATCTGATGGACGTATTACACCAGACTCCCGCTGCCAAACTCCCGATACCTCGTTTACCTCCGCTCACCCTTTCCAACCTCACCATGGTGGCACAACATACACCCTGTACTCAGCATCCTTCCATTTTGCCGCCGGAACTTGCTTGCAAATTGTTTTATTACATGGTGGACTTGTCCCGCTCGTGGACGCGCAACCGGTGGTGGCTCTTTGACCGTGTGGTGGAGAGCCCCCACCGAACGTCGTTCTTCGTAAGGAAGCACAGCACAGACGAATCATGGCACGAGGCCGCTCAATACTGGCAAGTCGTGTTTTCTTTATAACCCCCGTTCTGCAGGATATTGACAAGCCTTCAAGGTACAACGGCCGCAAGACAGATCCCCCGGAGGTATTCCCCGAAGTCATGGAGGCTGCGTGTGAATATGTCGAGAAAGCCGTGAACGAAGAGATGTCCAAACGTCATCGGTTTCCGCTGGAGTGGGCTGGACATAAACCGACAGATCAACTTTGGCATGCGAACGTCGCTGCCGCGAATTGCTACGAAGGCGGGAAGGAAAGCGTCGGCTTTCACTCGGACCAACTAACGTACTTGGGACCGTATCCCACTATCGCGTCGTTGAGTCTCGGTGAGCAGCACCTCTTTCCTAGGGACGAACTGGAGGTGCTGATCACGGCCAGGTACGACTAGGACGTTCAGGCTGCGCGAAGTAGTACCTTTGGATGAAATTAGCACCCGGCATGCTAGGACGTTCAACATTCCCTTGCTGCACAATTCTGTCAGTAGCAGCTGTCTGATCTCACTGGCGCTTCAGCTGATCTGTGTCTTTGCAGCTGATTATCATGCATGCGGCGACACAAGAGTCGTTTAAACATTCCATCCCACCGCAATCGGTTCTGGACCTCCATCGACCCCTTTGTTCTCATCCATCCAGACCGTCGTCATCCCCCGAACCGACCAACTGCAGAATCAACATCACTTTCCGATTTTACCGCCCAGATTTCAATCCCAAATCCACCCCAAGGTGCAAATGTGGTGTTCCTACCATCCTGAGGGCCGACATGAAAAATCGACACGACGGCAAGACGGATAGGTACTGGTGGACGTGTTATGCCGGCGCACAGAACGAGGGGAAGGGCTGCAACTTCTGGCAAGTCATGGACATGAAGGCAGAGCGCCGAGGGCCCACCTTCGCAGACCGTTGTTGTGAACCCACATGAAGCGTCACGATCCGGATAACCCTGCTTTCACTGGGAGGGTGACGTGGGTATGTCAGATATCAAACGTTATCGCGGCGAACTGATATCGCCAAGAGAAGGTTCCAGTCATTGAATTGGGATGGAACAGCAGAATTTCTACCAGGCGCCCCCTAAGAAGGGAACGTTTCATCGGCAGGGTTGCCACTCTGTGCCTTGTCTGCCTGTGGCTTTCCTCGACAGGGCTAGACGCTCCCACCTGGCTGAGAAGCGGATAGAATTCACCCCAAATCTTTCGCGTCTCATCCTTACTATTTTAATATGCTTTTACGGAGCCATGCCCTGTGAAACTCCCATTCTTTCTCATATATCCACACACCGTCTCAGAAACGTGGAGCTTCATAAACGTTATCTTGCTCAATCAACTGATCGAACGTCAGGTGTTTGTCCAACGATGCCCTCACTGGTGCGGGGATCCAAACCGAAGGTCCTTGGTAGATCAAACTCTAGCCCAGGTCGACCAAAGTTTATTTCATGTCTGGGCGTCGCCTGCCTGTCGGGATGGTTCTCAGAATGCGTAGGTCTTGATGTGACTGATCAGTTTTATACATAACCACAGGACAGCCTCCTCATACGGACGGTTCCTCAGGTGCCAGCGGTTTGTGCCTGGCTCAAGAGACCTAGACGCAGTTTATTTCTCTCGCATAACTGGTGGTCCAGAATATAACGTCTCTACTGCTCTGTGTAATAATTGGACCCGAAGGCGAAAGTGACGACAATCCGGTCAGGCTTCAGGGGGACACTACAGACGAATCCCGAGCATCGCTGTGGGCGTTGTGAATAAGTGGGCACGTTTTTTTTTTCTTTTTCAAGCTAAATAAAGCAACCATTCAAACATTCATTTCGCGGTTGTGAGGACCGGGGGAGATAGCAATTGTTATCCTGATGCGGACTGGGCCCCTCTGGATTTCATTCTAGCGCGGGCATGTGCGCTTCCTTCCCCTGGGACTAACCCTCTTGGAGATTTTTTATTCCACCACCGTCTATTCTCGACCACCTCGAGTCTTGAGAGCGAGCGACCAAATGTGGCACTTATCAGCAGACTTGGCCACCGAGTCGACTTCCAATCAACCAACACATTCAGCACGTCTGCCTGGGAGGGCGTTACAACAGTACTATATGTATAGCGCCCTAAATGAAAAATCTTTTCCAACAAAAAATTTAAATACTGCCCAAACCACCCGGAAGCTCCAGCATCACGTCTTCCAGCTTGGACACGCTGCCAGCGTACTGCACAAGCAACAAGCGAGAACGGCTGTTTAACAGTAGGCTCTTGTACTTGACGGGGTCTTCTCATTGGCCCCCGAGCGTCTAAGCGGCACAAAAAAGATGTCTTACAGCATGACCTTCCAAACGGAGAGTAGAATAACCTGCTCGTTCAGATAGTTCTGCAAATAAGTTAAGTAAAAGTAGTAGCGGCGGGTGTTGGTCTGATAGTTCGAATACACATCATAGCTAACCTTCCTAAAACGTCGCCCGGGTCCCGAGAGAAGCATCATCGTTTCAAAGTCCGCGGCAAGGTACGTGGGAAATAATTTGTTCCGCTTGTCTCCGCAGGCCTACTCCGTTTTTTGCAAAGTACCACAGGACCGCTGGACTACCCATCATATCCAGGACAAGACTGCAACGATGGCCCGTGTCGTTTTCCAATCCACTTCACCGCTAGGCCAACCTAAAATGGTAAGTTTCGTGTCGTGCGTGTATACCGTCATTACTGGGCGCCGTTCTGACCATTGGACGGGCAACTATGTCATTAGTTCCTCCGGAACTGGGGACCTTCTCTCGGTATGTGGGGATTCGGTGCTGGCACGGCGGCATTATTCGTACGTCTTTAGTTCATGCATGACAGCCCAAAGCTAACATGACATATTTGTTGTTTTTTTCTTTCTTTCTAGGTCCTATCCGTGACACCAGTCGTCCGGAACAACTTCCTCACCCACATTCCTGTCGTGAGTACCACAGTATCACGGCTCTCGCCCGCCTGATCCGACTTGCCCACCTTCTCCTTCAGCTCGGAGATTACTTTGAAGACAAGACGCCCGCGTCGGACAAGCCATTCTGAGTACCCCCCCTAGATGTGTGTTACAATTACCCACATGGAGTAGAACCAGCACTACAGTCCTCAGTCCACAATTGCAATATACTTGAGCGGACGCTACCCAATTGTACCGCCGAGCTGGATCACCGAAGATGTCATGCGTTGTTTGAGGGTTACTCCGACGGGTAATGCGTCTCGTCTGTCACTTGCACCGTTGGTCACACATCACTACCGAAGTGGAAATCACCATCCCCTTGTCCTGAAACCGGGTCGGCATGATCGAGATCGGAATGAAGGAAGCTTTGGCTTGTCGAGACCCCCTGTTGTGCAACTCACCATTCCCCTCATGTATGTCTACGGCAGCACCACACCTGCCTATGTACATGTTGTAACAACGTTGCCCAGCGTTCTTGTTGTGCGATCACACAATCCCTATAATGTCAACGCCACCACCACGATCAGAAGCTTACTGCCCTTCATTCCATGGATCACATCGTGGTCAAGGATATCGTCTTTGCATGATCCGGTCTGCTCCCCCTGGCCACTGATTCCATTTCATGGTGATATCTGTCTCTCTCCAGGGTGGACAGGTAGACGCCAAGCTTGCCTCATAGCTGCCTCTATGTTATGTTCCGCCAGTGCGCGCGTCTATTATTATCTATTGTCCAAGGCTATTAATAGCGCAGGTAACCTGCCACTTGAGATTATCAGCGGAAAGAATTGAGGATGCGACTGAAAGGAGTGGAACGAATGATATCCCCGAACACGATAGGGGCGGGTCAAGAAAAAAGATTATGTATTCGCCGCAGCATGCACGGATCAACAAAAGATGACGCCCAAGAAGGGAAGCCTCACGTATGGTTATCGTAGTCCCCAACTCTTTGACCCGTCTTGATGCTGTTTGGGTTTGGCCCATCCATCATGATCCATGACAGGTCAAGGGTAGTACGTCCCATGACCGCATCAAGACGTCGGGACACAGTCGGAATGAGTGTTGAGCGGACTCACATGCCAATGCCAATGTCAACCAAAAAGATGGAGCTTCGTGAGGACGAAATTCATCACTTTAGGGATCCGCGTTTCCGCGGCTCATATAGCCGCGTCAGTCGAATGATACTATGATGCCATGATGAAGGATCAATTGTAAACAGGGAAGAAATAGACGTACGTGTGGAGCTGATCCCCACTAGAATCCATGAAAATTTTTCCAAAGACACGTCGCCAAATGACTGGACTTCCGGGATCTGGTCTTCTGCAACATATATGTAACTGATAACGGCTGTTTATTGACTCTCAGAGGCGCTCCTCATTTAAGATTACGTTGATTTTGCCACAGGAGGTGGGCTTCTCCTAACGACATTGTCGGTTTGGACATAGTAGTACCGGTACTCGTCCCGTGTAAATTCGAGCATTCATTATGAGGATATGATACGGCAGCTGCTGTCGAGGTTCACATACGTGGGTGGGGTCCCTAGCACCACACGCCAGTCAATAAAAAGTAAGGACGAAGGCGCTGACCTGGGAGGTCATTTGATGGGCCGCTAAGCAGCCCGCATCAATATCCCAAAGAAGGATCGTCCAAAAACACAAAAGCGGCAAAGGGCTTCCATTTCCAAAAAGGATTAGCGCCTCACACGATCTCGATGGGGCTGACACGTCAGTTTTAGTTTGCTTTGCCAATCAGAGTCTCACTCCGTAGAGTTGCGTCGTATGCGGACTTGATGTGCGTGGCGTCAACCTTTTGGACTGTGTTTGAGGACGACCACTGCTATCGCAGCGGAGACCTCGTGCGGTGCCATGCGCCACTCGGGGTCGTACTAGCTGATCGCACGATGCAAAACCGTCATCATTAGCAGAAGATTCAAGCTGTCCAAGCATCCCTGTGAGTAGCCCTACGGAATTCAGAAACCCGCCTATCCGAGAGTTAATAACATGTACAGCACGTAGTAAAAGAGGCCGTGCTCACGTATGAGTCTGACAGCGTCGATGTTACCATGTTGGTCAGGAAGTCAAGACTCAACACGGAAATCACCCATGCGGCTCCCTTGGCCATGGTACCTGTAGTGAGATACTATGATGATGCGATCCGGCGGTACATGACATGGCGAACGCCGGAGGGGACGAGTTGACGTGCGAATTTGGTCCTACACCCTGGACCGACGCCGGGTTCGCGGGATGCCTTCACGAGCGACCCCGAGGTATGTTCGTACATGATATGACAAAGGTCAAGTCCACCTCGCTGCCGTCAGGGGGGTGATCTAATAATGCGAGCAAGTGACCATATGCTACACTAAGTTGCTCGGTTCGTGCACTATCGCTGGAGGAGTCCGATCAGTGATGGCGCTGAATAAGCATCCATTTTTGGTAATGTTACAGACGAGAGGTTCTTGCGTCGCAGTACATCCTGCCCTTGGACACCCATGGCGAACCCCCGTCAGCGCCGCAAAAGAAAATCCAATCACAAGGCTGTGTCGCAGTCGAAACGCGCAAAGAAATCGCTCATGAAAATGCCTCGTGAGTGATGTCGCAAGCTCACGCCATGTTTTTTTTTTCTTCTTCTTGCAGACCATGACGTTTATTACTATTAGCTATACGTGGTCCGAAAGCGCTACAAGAAGCATGGGATAAGACAAAGACGGTGCGTCAAAAGTAGGTGGCTGATCGCCCCAGGAGCGGTATCTTTGTCTGAGCAGTATTATACAGCTATATAGCACTTGGTCTACAGCAGACCCTCAACCCGATTTCGTCTGGCGGATCGGAGGTGGACCTACACTATACACGCGATGCACCCAAGACAGTGCCTGATCCACGGAGCGAGAGTGGTCCCTCGCCCACTGTGATACCGAAAGGATTCGGAAAGATAATACGGGACGAGAGTGGCACGGTGGTCGCGATCGAGCTTGCCGAAGAAGAGACGGAATCAAATTCAGGGGATAGCGAGGGTGTGGATGTGGCCTGGGTTGAGGGCGGGGGGACGAAGCGATCGGAGGAGGGCAGCGTTATCGAGGGTGAGTGATCACGACCTGGGGAAGGCACGTCCGTGGTGCCAGGGGTCGACGGGCATCTCATAAGTCGATGGCAAGACCATGATCGGGGAACTGATCAGTCGATGCAGGACTGGAAGCCCTTGCGGCGGGGGGACAAAAACGGGCACGGCATACGTCAGAAGGGGAAAGGCGATACCTGGCGCGGTTGGTGAGAGCGTATGGCGATGACTATGAGCAGATGGGGCGGGACCGGCGACTGAACCCAGAGCAGAAGACGCCTGGGGGGCTGCGACGGGCGGTGACGAGGGCTGGGGGGACGGAGGCGTTGTACTGAATCGGGTGTACGGAGATGGTCGGTCACCGGACCGTCGCTGGATGTAGGTAAATTACGTGACCGGTGTGACAGTCACGGCCCGGAGATATGGAGGAACTCCCAAGGCTGTGGCGGCAGCGGAAGCTAACCTCGATCGGTGTGTCGATCTATTCGGGAGACTCCTACAAAGTGTGTACTCCTCAGATAACGAGAGCGCGGACGCCGAGTGTCAACGTCTTTTCATTCCCCACCGGGTCACGGGTGCTCATTTCCCCCCTTGGTTATAGTGGAACAAGCCCAGCGCTCAACCCACGTGTGGATGTTGAGATCCCACACCCTTCCATCAAAAAGGTTGTCCCCCGAATCAAGGAATGTTCGAATTTCAGGATCGCCTTCGACTTACGACATCCGGGTTTCTCGTGCTTGAGTTTTCCGTTGGCTGATTTGGCAGGCGAACCTGCAATTACCGGATATCCTCGACGTCAATCCGTGCGCTTATAACCCTCCCTCCTCCTCCTGCCTTCCATCATCCACCATCCACCCCCCCATGTCCCCCCGTACCGCTTCCGCTCAGCGGTCCACCACCGCGTCCTCGCCCTACCCACGGCGCAACGCTGGCCAGCCCAAGTCCACCAGGCAGCAGTTCTCTGCCTGCGGTGCATGTCGCATGAGAAGGTGTGTCCCCCCCACCTCCCACCCGACTTGCGATGCGACGCGACATGTTCGCAGGGTCCGCTGCGATCTCAAGGACCTCCCACCGGTCGTCACCACAAACGGACCCCAGCCGCAATCCTGCTCAAACTGCAAAGAACGCAACATCAAATGCGTGTATGTCCCATTTCCTCCCTCGTCGTTCGTGCCTACCTCACGCACGTTCCTAGGGACGAGTTTGCCGAAGTAAAAGCTGTCAAACTGCTCCGTCGCGGCCGCCGACTGCAGCAGGTCGAGTACGTCCCAATATCACACTTTCAGCCCCATCAGCGCCTTCTTATCATCCATCATAGAGCAGTATATGGAAAAACTTGCGATTCTCCCCTGTCCCAAAAATCATCGACATCTGCACTCGTCATCCCCCAACTCAAGGTCGAATTTCTCCAGTCTCCCTTTTTCCGCAGATTCTGTGTCCAGCGTACGCGTCCATTCTCCCATCATCGATAAGGTTTTCCCAGTTTGACATGTCGCCCTTTCCAGGCCCGGTCATCGAACCGACTGAATTTACGTCTCGGTATCTTGACCACGTCAATGGCAACGCCTCACTTAACGTCGAGGGCCAGATGCTCGCCATGCTCCTCGTCACCTGGGCCGCGTCATTCGGCATAAACGAGTACGGCGGCGAGATCGATGAACTCGATCCTCCACCCACCGATCCGACAAGCCCGAAATTTACCCGTGACAGCGATGATGAACTCGCCGATCCAAAACAACGCGTCTGGGCAGTCCGCACCGATGCCATGGCCCGCGAAATACTCGCACTCGTCGACACCCATGGTATACTGCGCCGCCCCTCATGGGATGGAGTTAGGGTGCTGTTGCTTCTGCTTCCCCTCACGGAAGGTCGGTTAAAGCTAACTTTTTTCAGTTAGCCCAGTACTCACGCTCTCCCGCTAGGTGTACAAAGTTCAATCGAACGCCATGTAAGTTTAAAAAACGCATATATCTCACAGCAATGCATTAAACTGACCCCACGCCACCAACAGACCACATACGAGGCTACGTTATCGCAGATACATGCTTTATGTCAACTCAACGTATCCTCCGTCAATAGCGGTCAGGGCCCTTTGTGTGATGCGCTCGTCCGTGCCAGGATCTTCTGGTATGCGTATGTCCATGAAGGCATTACGACAGGCCTGCGCGGTGGCCGACTTTTCTTGTAAGTCCTTGTTGGCCACGTCGTCGACAAGGGATTGATCGAACTGGGTCCTTCAGTAATGAAGACGATCTCGCCGCTTTTCAAAATACTCTCCCCCCGCACTACAGCGTCACCGTATCGCCCAGCAGCCCCTCCGCCTCGCCAGAATCCTCACTGCCTTCCCCAGCATGCAGCTCCCCAATCACACCAGAACTGCCTTCTTTCCAAGATCTACGTGGCCAATCAAGAGCATCATTCTCCTACATGTTTGCAAAGCATTACCTCTCCCTCACCCTCTCCGTCTCCAAAGTCACCCGGGCAGTCTACGCCAATCTAACGGGTCCACGGGCTCTTCAATCCGCAGAAGATGCCATCCCTGTTCGCGAAGACGAAATGATGAACATCTGGGACAACCTCTCACGTTCTTGGGACGACTTCGAAGCCCTACGACGTCAAGCCGGCGGCACTGTCGACGGGGATCTCATCCGCGGCGAAGACATCGAACGCTTCGTCAGCGGCTGGCAGGTCTTCATCTTCGAATGCCTCAACGTCATCCGCGAGGCGCTCAAGCATCGCATGGATGTCCAGACATCTCCCTCGTCCAACAATGGTCGCATCACGCCATCAGACCGTGCGGTGGCCGTCAACCTGCACGCCTATGCCGTTCGACGGTGCCGGCTCTTCCTCCCCCGCGTCATCGACATCTTGAAACGGCATCTCGCCTTCTCGTCGAGCGGATTTTTTGCGCTTGATACCGGATTGATCCGTGATGGCTGCTTCTTTGCTGGCATGCTGCTTGCTCAGAGCGATCTGGAAGGGGATCCGGGCATGGATATAAAATGCAACGACGGCACAAGGTGGGACAGCGACCTGGAGGAAGGCGTAGATGTCTGTCTCCGCGCCCTTGGAGAGATCAGCTGGGTATACGCAAGCAGCTACGAGCGGGTGAAGACACTCAGAGTCCAATGGGAAGCCCGCATCCATCGCGATAACGAACGCCTTCACAAAGATTCTCGCGACTTTTTAAGCAGACAAAATTCCCCCTCGCAGTATGCGCCGTCCCAAAACCACTCGCCATACACGGTCGACAAAACGCCCCTGCCACATCCTGACCCGTCATTGACACTGCCTCGCCCGCTATCTCTCCTCTCTGCTGGCGGCCAAGTGCGCCCCCATCTCCCCCCTCTCTCGATGTCCTTTCCGCGCTGCGAGGGCGGGCCAGACACCGCCTTGACCGACGATGGCAATTGCAGCTGGTCGGCATATACTCCACCAACGACCTCGAGCACGATCGCAACGCAACGCAGCATCTCACCAACATCCCCTCCCCCATCTATCCGGGCACTCAAACCACCGCTTTCCCCAGTCAAGACCGAAGAAATGTGCTACGCCATGCCCGACTTGGATCCGTTCTCCTTCTCCATCGATAATGCTGCAAATGCAAGCATCGGGTCGTCGTGGCCATCGTATCCCCCACACCAGCACGCCAGCCAAGCAGCTGGCCATGGCTATCTGGACCCGAGAGTTATCTATTCTGGATCTGATGTCCTGGGGCGGGCCAGTGAGGACGGCTGCCCACACTTTGGATCTGATTGTCAGGCATACTATCACTGATTTCATCCTCGCATCGAACGGTTTTTTTACGCATTGCATCTGGCTTGCTGATTATCCCCTTTCGTTTCCCATCGCATGCTATCCGAATCAACCCATCCGTGTGTCGAGTCCCCATTATTTCATGACTTCTCTTGCGCCGTACGCCTCATGACGGACCAAGCCAAGTATATACCGCCCGCGCCTTTTGTTGTAGTAGAATCTTTTTTTTTTTCCCTTTTATGTATTGCTCTCCAGTAATCTCACGAACTTTATACCCATACTAGCTAGATCCGTTGTATGTTTTTGTCACAGTCATCCCGTTTATTACCGAGTGCATTCGGACAAAGGTGGTTTTAAGCGCACCTACCCTTTACAGCTCTGTTCCCAAGTATAATGAGATTTGGGTACATAAATGCTGACAGATTACCTCAACGTTTGGGGCTGGACCGCATATGTGATCGCGATCAGATTATGTATATCGATACGTAAGTCCCACCACATGCTGACCCGTGCCAAAAGCCACTTGACAGTCGGAAGGAAGGATAATATGATGTTGACATCGTATGATGATCGCAGACAACAATGCGAGTGCAGGATTCCCCCAAGCGGATCTAATAGTAATATGTAGTGGTAAGAAGAAGAAAAAACTTCTTGCCGCTGATTGATGAAATGAAAAGAATAGAATAGAAAAATGGGGGGACCTAGCCTAGCTTCTGGAACCCCCATTTACTTCCCTGGGGTTCTCCTAGTTTTTTTTTCTTTCTTTCTGATTCTCTGAAGGGCCTACTTATTAGTGGATCTCGGCGATAAGTAGATGGTTTCAGGAGCACCGCCGCATCAAAGTTAAGTACTACCTTGAAGCAATGAGGTCACCGCGTGTACATGGTGGTGCGACGGCGCGCATCCGTTCATGTATGTATTTTTATGTTCGTGAGATTGGCAGATAGGCTCTGATAAGTTGCTCTCAATCCAGGAGCTCATTGTTCGTGTATGGAAACATTTGTTGGTGCCAATAAAAAGTCATAACGGGTGCATTCATGATATCCCCGTCCTTGGGACGGACGGCGCAACGGGAAGTAGACAAAAAGAGACAGGGGAGCCTATGTAAGTGGGTACGATTCGAGATAACCGCAAGGGTTGTTGATAAGGTCTAGATCAGTGGCTCTATCAGTGACTGCCAATGACACTCGGCATGAGACAAACGGAAACTACTTGCGGACCTTTTTTTTTTTGTTTATTACAAGGCATCTAGGCTAGGTCTAGCTGCATGAAAACGACCCTTGAATCAAGCATCATGATGATGATCGTTGATCGCGGGTACCCCTTTTGGTTTGGCGGTTTGCACGAGTGGGGGCAAGTCCATTTACGCGATACGGTCACCTTGTCTCGGCGGGGCGCCCACTCCCTCGACGCTCTGTACTGTAGGGCACGTAAGATATTGGGATCATATTTGAATCATTATGAATGAAACGGTGTGGCGCTTACAGTTGGTATTCATAGATTCAGGTTCATTGTTTTGTAACACCGACCACTGGTCTCGGAGATGAGCTGGCTTCCATTGGTATCACTATGGTCTAACCAATGATCGGATTTCGCACGACTCACATCGTTTATCTCTCTCTCCTTTTTTTTTAGCTCTGAAAGGAGAGGGGCGTGTAGACTATACCCGACTAGTAGGCGCTCCATGGCGTAGCTCCAACGATGATGACGCATATGCATTATACCAGTAGGGATTATCAGCACGCTCTGACGGGTACGCGGTGACACGTAAAGACAGGACTCGTTCCCAACGTTGGGAAGATCAATGGTCACAGAACCCGAGGCCGGCCCAATGTGCCTTCTGCCTTCCCGCCCAGCCTTATTCTTATTCTTATTGTAGGTTATCTGCCTTGCGTTTGGTCCGCATTCCAGAAGGCGATCAATAGGATTTGGCTGGCCCTGGTAACAATGAAATAGACGCATACTACTACCATACTTGGAACGGATCGCACTAGTCTCTCATAGGAAGATCAGACCCAAAAGAACACAATCATTCCATCTGTACGTACCTTTTTAGTACCCAGGTGACATCGTGCAGCATCCTTCAGGGGGCTGTCCCATAACATTAATGCACTCGATTTGAAAAATAAGTTCCACCGCGACGGGCATGTATGCTGTCTGAAAAGTCGCTACTTGGAGCTGGAAGTAGGAGGCCCTCGCGGTCCCGCTAGTATCATCCAAGACAGTACTGAGTGTACTGGCGCCTCACTT
>Ga0307518_10000710_pt1 | contig 25007 bp, 13 predicted proteins | sample 25_EM_MG_FD_203889 | JGI IMG/M metagenome (GOLD analysis project Ga0307518, IMG submission 203889) | Populus trichocarpa ectomycorrhiza microbial communities from riparian zone in the Pacific Northwest, United States - 25_EM | ecosystem: Host-associated > Plants > Roots > Unclassified | place... | reverse complement strand
AGAAGGTTCCAATTGGATTATAAATTGTTAACATGATTACATTAGTTATCTTATTCGAATAATGCTAATACTTGTAAATGTTGTCAGGTATTCATGATTATAACTTATGTTAACAACAAATCAAGTTTCTTTCATAGCACAGGTGTCGGTTATACCATACGGTTTGGGCTATGAAAGTGCCAAGTATTTGTTGTACCAAGGTTATACAACATAAATCAACCATTTAACAAGCAAAGTATTAAGAGTGAACAAGAAAATAAATACAAAACATGTTAGTATCAAACATTAAAGTCCATATTGAGTTTATACTATACTTATTCTTACACCATTAGTGTTGCGATGTCGCGGTCGCACAAATTAATTACCCTAGCTTAAAACACAACACACAAGATAGTATAGAGCAAGCAAGGGGTCGATCCCATAAGAAAGATTTAGTTCAGATTTTTATGCTATATGTTATGCAATTGGGGGGTTTTGATTTGTGATGATCTAAACTATGGAAGAACTTAAACTAGCTAACAAAATCAATTGAAACCGAAATTTATCAAGAAAACAAACATTGGTCGTAAGCACACATCCACCAACAGAAATTAGAACCGATCCTTGAAACGAAACTTCAATTTATATTCTAAATTTTTTATCTTTTCTTAAAATTGGTTAATTAACGGATCCGCCGTATAACTAACCCTAACCAACAAACAATAACAATGTCCGCATTAATGATTTAGTTCGATGGCAGCCCTAAGAACTAGATAAATTGATTGATCTCTTGACAACCAAACTGTCTGCAGCTTGTGTTCCTTTTTTTGAGTGTTCTCCCTAAGTTTAATAACGTAGTTCCACCACAATTATCAAGCTTAGTTGCTTCACAAGTTCATATATCACAACTCTGGTTTTGATATCAAACTTAGCAATAAATTGTTCACAATAATAACTTGGAGTCCGCTCTAGCAATTATCAACAACAATAATAGAAAATATGCATAGGAAAACAATCATACTCATTCATAATATAAACTGAAAATAAAAGGAAGAATAAATCTCACGGTTCTTGAAATCTGAAGGTTTGTTGTGTCCTTGCAACCAAGAAAACGAGCTTAGCCTTGCATATCTATAGAACAACTACTCTTAAAGATAAAAGAAAGCATTATTTCTGGTTTTTAGATAGGAGAGTTTGTGTTTCTTCACTTCTGGCTGCTGCCCCCCTTCTGCCCTCTTTCTCTTCTCTCTTTCTTTTTATATGCTAAGAAACCCTAGTCTCTATTTTACAAAATAGTCATCCCTTAAGTTGACAGTTTTAATTTTAAGTACTTCAATAACTATTTTCCTAAAAAGGAGAAATAGCCTTGCATTAAATCTTCAAACTTTGACTTAGAGGAGCAAAATTGGTGAAATAAAAACTTGGACGCCGATTTAGATGCTTCGAAATGTAATTTAGACATGTTCCTTCACGAAACCTGTTTGCTAGCAGAATTCAGCTGTCATCTTTGAAAGTTAATGTCTCCCTCATATGACATCATTTTTGGCTGAAAGTTGGAGCGTTGATAAGTCTTTAAGTCAGAAATCCAAAACAATTGAGTTTGCATCAATTGGACTTATGTAGCTCCAGATATTGAATTTTGAATGGACAAAGGTCAACATTGGCAGAATGCGAGATTTGACTTTGAAAGATGTGATTTCCATGATCTCTCTCTTTTTATTTTTCTTGCATTAAATTTCCAGAAAGGTATGAATGTTTTCTTTTTAGTGCCACTGGAATCACTTTATTTTGACCTCTAGAACTCACGCTCTGCACAAAACATCGATTGAACGTCAAATCTGTCAATTACCTGCAATTTACTCATTTTTGCATCTTTCATCCAAAAGTTCATTCAAAACATAAAATAAGGAATATCAATGCATTTTATATATATAACATAGGCTAAACACTAGTTAAATGTGGGTGAAACTATCGAATAATATGGTTGCATCAATTAGTGTAACCTTTTCACCTTGACATAATAAACTTAGCTAAACATAATGAAGAAGAGAAACATAAATAAACAAGATAAGAACATAAATAAGATATAAGTTAACTAAGTAAAGGAAACAAAATGAAAAGCATAAATAAGATATTAATATAAAAAAAAACTTCAGCATTACAAACACATAAAGAGAGAGAGAGCAAGAACATGATCTTGATCTGAAAACCAAGATGCCTAAATGCATGGCAAATGCCTTCTTTTATAGGCCAAAATTTGGAACTATTGATTTGATGACTAATTGTTGAGTGGGTGGCCACATCTTGACTTGGTGACAATCCTTATCTTCTTGTCTGAGCAAAACATCATTGATACCATCAGAATTTGAACAAATTTTTGTCATGAAAGTTATAGGAAATTATCTCCGCTTTCCAACAAAAAAAAGAATCGGTGCATTTGAACTTCTAGAACTCGAGATATGGGTTGAACACTGAACAGTGTCTGGGCTGCATGATAGATTTCAACTTCTCCATTGTTGCTAAGATTTGGACTTCCAAACAGCAGAATTGAGTCTTTCACTCCCATGAATGTTTTAGGTCTATGTCTTAGCTTTCTAGCCATATAAACCAAATTGAAATCCAAGATGAACATTGACTGAACAGTGTTCCAGTTTGGACTGAACCAACATCTCTTTTCTAAGCTTAACCCTCTCTTTGTCTTCTCAATTTCAGTAGTTAAACTCATCAATCAATCCTTTGATTTATATGATAGGCCTGCATTTAAGATGAACATTTACCATAAATTAAAAGTATCTTATAGTATCAGACTTGTTATTATAAAACATGCTTTAGTTGTGGAGTTATTGATGCTTTAAGTGTAAAATGATGATATAAAACTTTTATAAAAATGCACTTTTAAGTACTAATCAAGCAACAATAGAGGGAACCCTTCTGTCCTTTCCTCATCTTCTAAAGTAGCAGCCAACGACATTCGCTGCACCCTGCATGTCCAACAATAGCCTTCTTTTCGGTCCAACACTTAGAGCAACACTAGTATCGCAGTGCAGTAACAATAAATAGCATAGGCAAACTTCATCGTGCTCCTCTCGTCCTCCATTAAGGCAACATTTGGAAACCCTCCTTCACACCACCAACGCTGTCTCCACCATGAACAACAAGCTGGATTGTCAACTGTGAGCAGCGTTTGACTGTCTCCCTCCTCGCCTCCTGCAATAGCTGTGCTCAGGTAAGTCCTTTTTCATTGCCTGTAACAATTTAATTACATTGTTAATGTTGCATGCATCCATGAATTATTCACATATGCATGCAACAGTTGGAGACTCGGTTACTGGCTTGGGCTAGTAATCGGGTTGGGCCTGCTGGATCCAGCCTGACCCGTACGGGTGGGCTCGATCCATCCCCAAAACAAAATAGTTACCTAAAATTCAAATTCAAATTTTATGGATTTATTCACTGGCACCAAAGTCAGGAATACCGTACTTTTTTTTGTTACACAATATTTACCAATGCTAGAATTGAAAATATTCATAGGCGAATATTCACTAACACCAGAGTCAGAAATATTATAGGAAGACCATAAGAATGAAGCAAAAATAAAACTCTTAGCAATTTAGACAAAACCAGCAATGCAGCTTGTCTTAGGTAGGACACTTAAAGGGTAATAATATCTTCCCTTTCGCGTAACCAGTCCCGTACCATAAAATCTCTGTTGACTAGTTAGGGTTTCTAGTGACCATAATACTAGGTGGCGACTCCTTAAACTGGACATTTCCACCCAAAGAACAAGATGCCAAATATGTTTTCCTTTTCCAACAAGATTTTTTTTTAATTGGTCGCCGCGATGTCCGAGTGTAACAAAATGATGATTTCTCTAAGAACTTTTGGACTAAGCTTTGCCTTTTGTTTGTCAATTGCTATAATATTTGTTCTATTTTGTTTATATGGTTATCGCTTTTTATTGCTTTAGCGCACATCTCTAGTGTCATGCATCCCTATTGTTTTTAGCTTTGATTTTGATTAATGCATAGAATGTCAATTTTTTTCTTTGTTTGATCTTGTTTAGAGTTATCTATTATTGTTGCCAGATGTTTAGAATATGCTTCAATGTTTAGATTAAATGAAAAAAAAATGATTTGGAAATCTGGTCGTAGGATTATTTATGTTTTTTTTTTGTTAGTGTGTGTTCTTGGTTCCTAGACATGGTTTGGGTTCCAAATGCTTAAAGAGTTAGTTTTGAATCAAAATTTGATGTTTTTGTAGGCTATTTTTAGTTGGCAGTTTTAAAGTTTGGGACCTCTTGCATGATTTTGATGTTATTTGTTAATTGTTTTATTGAAACATGTTTAGTTATGGTTCTGTATCTTGTTAGAATGAAAAAAACATGTTTTAGAAGTAAAAAAATGCTAGTTTTGGAGGCCTAACATTGTGCTAGGTTTCTAGGCTATTTCTGGGTGACTAGGTAGTGTTCTTAGGAAGAACATTGTCTTAGCTCGATTTGAACTAATTTTTATTCAATTCTTTCCACAAAATCCTTTGTGCCACTTTATTAGTCAATAATCCAGAGTTTATTTGTATCAATAACATGTTTTCAGTAGGTTTTAATCCTAGAATTTTGATTTTAAGCCGAAAATAAAATCATGATTTTTTAGTGATAATTGAAGTGCATGAATGCTATATTATTGATCATTGCATGATTTCCAACATGTTTGTGTCTTTGGTTTGTACATATCTAGTTTGATTTGAAATCTATGTTGCGGGATTCATGTTAAATGTTATTTAGTGTTTTTCTAAGTTTTGATCTATTTTGATAAACATTTTTTAGTTTTTTTTTTTAAATTTGATTTCGTTTTGGATTTTGGTATAGGTTTTGGTTTGTTTTTTGGGTCAAACCAGTGAACATTGGTTCGGTTTATGGTCGAACCAAAAGTTTTGGGTCAACCCGGTCGGGTCAAAATTTTAGACCCTGGTTGGCTGGCAATGATTTTGCTAAATGTTTTTTTTTTGCTTAAGCGTGTGTTTGACAAACACTCATTAAACCTGTTTTAACAGTTTTGGTTTTAGGAAAAATTGAGTTTTTGCCGAACATGGCCTTAAAAAAAAAAGAGTTTTGCTTGCCACATACAACGTAATCCATTTTTATTCATAAAAAAAGAGAGATTTTTTTTAGCATTGTCTTAGAATTTTTTTTTGTATTTCTTTGCTTTTTGTGGAGTTGACAACAGGTTTGTAAACTTTCTTAAAGATTTAACCACCATTTCAATAATTCTAATTGTTTTTTCTTCTGAATATTAATAGTCAACATTATAGTATAATTGTTGAACTTACAAGTAAGCTGGTATTTAGATATTAAAAGTTGACTAGGAAGTTCTCTAAATTTTTTGAATATTCACCAATTTTAATTAGGAGTATCTTTCATCACAATATTCAAGTTGTGGAAAATACCTTCATCTTTCAGGATAGGTGAAATTTGTCAGGGCACCTACATAGATTATTTCTATAAGGATTTATCTAGGCATACGAGCCCATAAAAAATTCGACATGTCAGTTTTGTTCATGAGCGTAAATCTTTATTCTGAGTCATAGATGGACTATCGGCTAGGAACTCATCAACACCTTTAAACCATGTTCAGACCACAAAATGCAGCTTATCTCAAGTAAGGTGCACTAAGGGTGCTAATACCTTCCCTAGCCACAATCAATCCTTTACCTTTGAATTTCTAGTAAGACCAGTCCATCCGGGTCTCCTAATGACCCTAAACCAAACAACTAGGTGATGACTCATTAACCCCGATGTTCCGCCATACCGGGCATGCACATGCGACAAAGTGCATATAGAAGCATCTCGTGCTAGTCTTTGTAGGTGACTATCATCTTTTGGATGATCTTCTTGAGATTTTTATTGGCTACCTTAACAACACCATTCATCTTGGGTCTATAAGGAGAAGAATTAAGGTGTTTAATCTTCCACTTAGTGCAGAGCTCAGCAATCAGCTTCCCATTAAAGTTCTGAGCATTGTCAGTTATCATTGTTGCCGGCAAGGCATAACAAAAAAACATATCTTTCTCAATGAATCTCTTAACTACTTTTTGTGTCACAAGTGCAAGAGTAGGCATGTACCCATTTAATGAAGCAGTCGATGGCCACCCAGATGAACCTATGTCCGTTGCTAGCCTTTAGGCTGGTTGATCATATGACATCCATTCCCCACATATCAAAAGGACAAAGCGAGGTCATATTGAACAGTGATGTTAGAGGTGTATTTAATTTGTCACCATGTATCTGACACTTGTGGTATTTTCTTATATAATCTGCATAGTCCCCTTCCATGGTCAACCAAAAGTATCAAAATCTTTACATTTGCCTTGCCATTGTATGCCCATTAGCATGTGTGGCACAGATTCCCACGTGGACTTCCTGTAATACTTGCCTAGCCTCATTCTCATTCAAACACCTAAGCAAAGTCCCATAAAAAAACCTTATATACAAGATTTCATTATCCAAGTAATAATCCATTGTTATCCTCCTCAAAGTCTTTTCATCCATCTTGGAGGCTCCCGAAGGGTATTCCCAGTATTGCATAAATCGTTTGATGTCACTATACCTTGATTTCCTATCTAGTTACTCTTCAAATATGCAACAATGAGCTTGGAGATTTATAACTTTGATGCTTATTGGTTAGATCTTGCCCCCAATATTGATTTGTGTCATCAAAGCTAAAGTGGCTAGGGCATCAGCAAACTGATTATCATCTCGGCTCATATAAATGAATTTTATTTCTTCAAATTCATTAGCTTACTTTGAGAGATAATCTTGACATGCCTTAGTTTCTCATCCTTATTTTTCCATTCCCCTTTCACTTGATATATGATTAGTAGAGAATCACTATAAACATCAAGCTTTTTAACTTTCAGCTATAAAGTAGATTCTAAGCTGATGATGCAAGCTTCGTATTCAATTGTGTTATTGGTGCATTCAAGTTGTAACCTTACTAAAATAGGATACTATTTCTTTTCTAGGAAACTTATCACTGCTCTAGCCCCAATCCCTTATACATTTACATCTCCATCAAAATATATGGTTCATCAGTCATTCACACCACCATTATTCTTAACCTTTAATACATTGTAAATCCCTAGTAAATATATAAATAAATCTGGGTTAAATAGGGTAACTATTAATTAAAAAATAATAAATTAAGGAGAAAATCTTATGAATTGGGATGAACATTTTTGGGAGATTAATTTAAAATTTAGAGAAGTTAAAGTAATAACATAGAATGTGAAATATTAGTTAACGATAAATCATGAAAACTTCCTAACTAGGTAAAAATAGTAATTTGAAGGAGGAATTTTTTGTAAATTGTGTGATATTATGTGTAAAATAGAAGGGAATGTCAAATAAATCAATGCATGACCCTTTACGCGAGAAATGGCGAATTTCAGTATTACCCGCGCATATTCACGCTATTGTGATTGAAAATGGTAAAAAACATAAAGAAATATTTTATGATAATTATGAATAGAAATATTTAGAGAATTAGTCTAAGACCCAAGATGATTTAAGTAAATTATATGGTATGCGAAATTCAGATTTTTAGCGTGAAATTTTTAATTGTCCAATTTTACAATATTGAACATATCTCTCAATCCGACTGTTAGATAGGGCTAAAATTTTACATGTAGTCTTAAGACATACTGTTTTACCTTGGGGTAAAATGTAAGGTCAATCAGAGTTCAGGAAGGTTTTAAAAATAAAGACACAATATCGGGACAGTGTAATAAATCGAAATTTAGGGGGGATAAGTTGGAGTATAATAGTAATTAACCCATAAAACCTAATATAACCATGTTTGCTGCTACTGTTCATGTGGAACAACAGCTAAAAGAAACGAAGAGGCTTCTCTCCTGCCTCTCTTCAAAAATCATTTGAGAAATCTTTCTAAATTGTGAGATTAAAGCTTACAAATAGGTTTGTAAGGAGAGACACACATTAAGGCTAAAATTAAGAAGCTTGGTTGGAAGAGAGGACCTTGAGGGACAAGTATGGATGATGAAGAGGAAGAACAATTGAAAAATAAATTGGTAAGACTCTTCAATTTGAACTTGAAATTTTTGATAAAAATATTCTTCCTTAGTTTTTCTCCTTGATTTCATAGTTAGTAAAAGATTATTGAAAAACTCTTAATGTTGTGATTCTAGGGTTCTTGAAAATGTGTATGAAATGAGAGTTTCTTTGAACATAAAGTAATGATAATGGATGTTGTGATGCATAAAAACACTTAGTGTGCTTGTCAAATTTATGTCTCATGTAATTAAAATTTTGACAATCTTACTAGCTAACGTCTAATCGAAAATACAACTTGAAAACAATGTAATTTGGATTAGTGCCTTTATAAACATTATCGATATGGATGTTTTCTTTTACATGGAATAAGTCTTGACGTATTTGGAGTTGTATAACTCCAGATATGATAAAAAAAAACACTTATTAAAGGTCCAGATCGACATAGTACTGGACAGATTTTCGGTGCTACTATAATTGTTAATTTGAGCCTTAAAACTATGTAATTTGGAGTTGGTGTCTGTACAACGGTTGTAGGTATAGATATTATCTTTCAACTGGAACTAGTATCGACTTATTTAGAGTTGTATAACTCCAGATATGAGAGAAACATTGAGTAAAGGTCTAGACCGACATAGTACTAGACAAATTTCTTATGCTACTGTAATGAGTGAGTTTAGACATGTAGATTGCAAATTTGGGTGTTATGTCCTTCATGAAAGTTGTATCCCTATGTATTATCTTTCTATAGAGATAAACCACGCTTGAAAAAGAGTTCTGAAACTTTAGTTATGATTAAAACACCAAACAGTGTTCGGGGTTGGGTGGACTAAATCAGCTAGGACTAATCAAGCTTTAATCTTTACTTGGAATTTATTGTTGATTAAAGGTTCTAACACTTGGAATGATGTAGTAAAAAAAATTGATGAAATGAACACTTAATGTTAATACTTATGTTTCGGCCTATAGAAATTTAGATGGGAGAATCCTTGAGAATGTATATGTTGAACTTGATTGGGTACTACTTGACAATATTATGATGAACTTGATGAGGTTATGGAAAACAATATCATCCTTGAACATGTTTAGTAGTACTTTGTAATTGGAATGCGAAGAACACCTTATGTCACATAATAATGAATGAGAATTTGATGTTGCCACATGAAGAACATAAAAATATGTTTGTTAAGGGAATGACATAGGCTTCGACCACCTTAAAAGAGGATAGCAAAGAAAAACCCTCATGAAGATAGTAATAAGTGATGGTTCCTCTTTAAAAATGCTTAATGAATGTGTAATATTGTCATGTAATATAAACATTACATGTTTCCCTTTCTTCATAAACTTTGGAAGTGAATTTAGTTGTGGTCTATGTCCAAAACTAGGTTGAAGTATGGTCACTAGGAGAAAAACTTGGTATTGACCATATACGTGAATTTAGGAAAAAGAAATGTTAGAATGACTTAGTTTTCATTGACGATTTTCAATGTCAAAATACCTTAGTTTTTCATTGATGATTTTCAGTGTCAGAATGACTTAGTTTTCATTGATGATTTTCATTGTTAGAATGACTTAGTTTTTGCTCATGATTTTCAGTGTCGAAATGACTCAGTTTTGTTGACAATTTCAGTGTTATAATGATATAATTTATGTAGATGGCCTTCATCAAAATTAGGGATGAATGTCTTGTTACAATATTATCATTGTACAGTTATACAAACATGAGAGATGTTTAAATGAATGTATGTGTGTTCTAGTATATGTGTAGAAATGGTCTTTGACATTACCTAAATAAAAATGTACTGAGTAATGGTCATTTTGTGTATCAGGAGGTGCGATCGGGATTGGATCTTTTACCGGGCGAAGACACATTACGGGAGGGACATGTAGGTGGTTTCCACTTTTAACTATTATTATTAAATCCTCAAATTATTTATACATAATGTTGCTACCTGATTTTAATAGATTAAAATTACTTATGAAACACAATGAATAATGATGTGATTAGTTTTGGCTAATGATATCGATATTGGATAACCGAAATTAAATGATGTGATTAGCTTCGGCTAATGGTATCCATATTGGATAACCAGAATTCATTGATAAGATTAGCTTCGGTGAATGATATCCATATTGGATAACCAGGAATGATTCATGAGATTAGCTTCAGCTAATGGTATCCATGTTGGATGATTGGGAATGAATGATAAGCTTAGTTTTGGCTAATGGCATCCATATTGGATAGCCGAGAATAAGCATTAAAGATTAACTTTAGCTAATGATATTCATGTTGGATGGCCGGGAGTAAAAGATGATGTTAACTCTGGTTAATGGGGTCCATACTAGGATTACTGGTAATAAGTATTATGAACCATCTCATTTGAAAGCGTTTACTAATACGATGAAATAAAGAGTATGATGTGTTAATCACAATCGAAATTAATGTTTAAGAAACCATATACAAAATTGATCATAGTTAGGAATGAATAGTTATGCATAAAAGAATTCTATATGTACAAGGATTCTTAGACTATAATACATGTCATCAGTTATTTGTTAAACATAGCTCAAATAAAATAATGCGGCATAAGGTTGTATAAAGATGTGGAGTAAAATATTACAGATAGACTCGGTAAAAAGATATTAATAACCGAATGTGTTGGCAGTCAAATGGGTTTACCATAATTATTGGCATCCGCGAGGGGATGACCGGATTATACTTAGTGTCCATAGTATTGGCGACTAAAGATAGGATAGGAATGATACTTAGTGGTTGCAGTGTCGGTGACTAAGGATAACAAATGAATAATATTTAATGTTTGTAATATCTGTGACTAAAGACATGACATAAATTGATAGTTGATGATTAGTTACCAATATCTATGAATATGACAACTTTTAATGTTTAATTGCCCAAAAGAACAATGACCAAGGAAGGAAAGTACGATTTGGTTAATTATAAGATGATGATGTAAGTTCTCTTTTCCCTATATTTGTATTTAAGTTGGCAAGTCCTTTAAATTAGATCATGGGCAACAAAGGTTACTTCCCAATTGTCCCTAATAAAAAGGGAATTCATATGGTCATCTTTGTTTTGAATGGAGACCATTGTGTTGTTGTTTTTAAATAATGGGAATCATTGAAACTATCCCCGATTGTATAATGGAAACCATTGTGTAAGACCATTAATTGATGCTTAAAAATGGATTTGAGATGGGGGGTTGATTGGCAACTTAAAACATAATATTGTTTAATGTACTATTAAGTCAAAGCAAATGTTAATGGGGTGTAATGTAACAAACGGTTGTGACACCTAGAAAATACAAAATATGGTAATGTCACAAACAAATTATGTTAAGCAGTTATAGTGATGAGTAAACATAAGATGAATACATGCGGTTACTTCAAGGATTGTACCCAAGGAAATTGATAACTAAGGAAATGAAATATTAATCATTGATTGGGGAATCAAAAATTAAGAAAATGAGTTACTACATGGTGATGTATAGTCGGCAACCTTAGATTTGAATGTATTATGTAATTCATCATAAAGGCAATGTCGAAAGTGATAAATATGAACTTAGATGTCATTGTACTATGAATACTTAAATTGTGTTAATAACTTCATCTTGAAATGTACTAAATCGTATAATTGTATTTCTAGCATTTAGTTATTGCATCTCTTTTATTATGTATGTGTGTGTGTGTGTGTTCATCACACGTATGTTTTAAGTAAATGGAAAATGAAAAGAATATAAGATGAATTGTGAGAAGCGATGTGGAAGAATCAAATGGAGAAACAATTGAACTGGTGGGTAGTAGAAGGCTATTGCGTGTATATAATAGAGTTATTTGATATTGTGTTACCAAGGAGGATAAGAAAGGAATTAAGGAAATGTATAAGTTATAAGGGAAACTCTGCTGTAAATTTGGTAAACCAAAGAATCAATATTGGGATGTATTATTAGATAGATTGCAATATATATATATATATATATATATATATATATATATATATATATATATAAACACACACACACACACCATTATACTCAAACATGATGATTAGAAATATGGAATTTACATGGAAATTTCAGGTAAATACATCCTCATCGGGAAGGTCAAAATTTAGCATTATCTGCTAAATGGTCAGGAATCATGCTCCCTTTTACATCCTTCCTTGTTATATAGACAATATCGTATTCCGCCAACAACACTTTCCACCTTACTATTCTACTTGACAAATAGGGCTTTTCACATATGTATTTGAGTGGATCCAGTTATAAGATCAATCAGGTCGTGTAATACAACATATACTACCTGAGTCTTTTTGCACTCTAAATCAATGCACAACATAGCCTTTTATTATAGTATATTGGGATTCATAATCGTTGAACTTATTGATCAAGTAGTAAATGGTTTGTTCTTTCCTCCCGATTCATCATGTTAGCCTAGCACAAATCCTATGGTTGTTTCTGTCACCGTCAAGTATAGAATCAAAGGTCTTCCTGATATAAGGGGTACTATCAGCGACAAGTTCTGTAAATATCTCTTAATCTTGTCAAATGCTTCTTGGAAATCATTAACCCATACCCCGAGATTTTTCTTCTAATCAGTTAGAATATGGGCTCACATGTCATCGTAACTTGGGATATGAATCGGGCTATATAATTCAAGTGGCCAAGAAAACTTCCCACTTCCTTCTCTATCTTAGGTGCTAGCATATCTTTGATTACCTTTACTTTGTTCGAATCAACTTTTATTCCTCGACTACTCACTACGAGGCCCAACAGGTTTCTTTTTTTTACCCTGAATGAACACTTTGTGGGATTCGATTTTCATTGGAATTTTCACAACCTTTCGAGCAATCTCCTTAATACTTGCACATAATCTTTTTTTTTATTTGGCAAGTATGACCTCTACTTCTTTGTGCATCATATCATTGAATAAGGTGATCATTGTCCTTTGATAAGTGGCTCATACATTCTTCAATCCATATGGCATTACCTTGTAACAGAAGGTTCCCCAATATGTGAAAAAGGTAGTTTTCTCTTTGTTTTCCTTGGTCAACCTGATTTGATTATATCCCGATAACTCATCCATGAATGAGTACATGGTACTCTTCATAGCATTGTTGACTAAGACGTTTATATAGGGTAGAGGAAAGTCATCCTTTGAGCTTGCCTTGTTCAGATCTTTATAATCCATGCTTGCCCTTATCTTTCCATCTTTCCTGGAAACAACAACTATATTAGCCACCCATTAAGGATAATAGACCACATCTAGGAATCATGCATCTCAATGCTTCTATATTTTTACTTTCACCTTAAGCAACACATCTAGACACATTCTCTTCCATCAAGGGAATCTAATGTACCACGATGTGAATATCCAATCCATGCATGTTTGTGTAAGTCCAAGGAAATACATCTGTATACTCTTGCAACAAAGCGACCAAACCATCCCTTTCCTCAGTTGTAATAAATGTACCAATCTTAAATTTTTTCTTATCTTGTTTGGTACCCAGATTTATTACTTCTAATTCTTTATTAGTGGGTTTCCAAGTTTTCTCAGATTTTTTTTACTAACCTAGTAAACTTTTTTATGTTCTCTTCTTCCCAATTTTCACCACCCATTGCGATTATGTTTTCAATGTTTGGTTAATTATTCTTAGTATAATGGGTTTGTGGATTGGTGGAAGATTCACTTTTAGGATTCCTGAAAACGTAAGGAGTGCTCGTGTAAGTGTGTCATTTGTATGAAAAAATAAAAGAAAACGAGGACATTTTGGACACAAGAAATGCATGGTCTCATTAAAATAAGAAGGCTCATTGATAAAGAAAATCTTATGGTATTATGAGCCAAATTGCCATCAAAACTAGAAACATGTAGAAACAACAAAACACCTTAAAAAGCATGGTTAAACATGAATAATTACTTTTTTTAACACAACTAAAACAAGCTTTATTTTTCAATTCTAGTATGATTCCCTACTGGCCAACATCCTGACAAAGGCTTTTGCTGGAATTTCATTGACGGTGTGAATAGACAGCTGCGATAGGATCTCGTCATCTGTTTTGACCTTAATTTTATCATAGGCTCCTCATTTTCACATTCTAACACGGTAATGTGAAGGTCTGTTATGCTAGATCTTATCACCTTTGTAGGTCTTAGGAAGGTCATTTGGAGTGGCGAGATGATAAGCTCTTCCTTATCTGACTCATTTCCTTCAATTTATGTCATTATTGCTTCCCTTTTGATCCTGGCGACCCGCATGTAGTCGTCTTTTATAGGCTTATATCCAAGCTCAAATCTCTTATAAACACATTTTAATTTCTTCACATTGACTTGCTCTAACATCTTAGTGTCAAGATTAAACTGAAAGGGAATTTCATGTTTAAGGAAGCAATTAGTAGTCATCCTTGCTACTTCCAAAATTTTCAGCCTTCTCAACACTGTAACCTGTGAAACCCACTCAATGTTCATGATCTCAAAAGTGTGAATGTTCTTATCCCTACAATCTTCAACCTTAATAGATAGTACACTTGTATTCTTTATCATGGAAACTATTTCTTTGACCTTGACAATTACCAACATCTCATTCATAATATATTTTAAGCATTGATGCAAGGAGGTAACCACTCCAGCCACATGGATCTATGATCTTTCTAATAATATATTGTAGAAATGATGAATATCCATTACTTGTAGCGTCACCAAAAACACTTGCGACCCCATATAAAGCTCCATTTCTGAGGTCTCAATTATTTGTCTTTGTGAGCCATCATATGTTCTTGCCATTATGGTATATGGTCTTATATGTGTCTCATCGACGAACATCTCTCTCAACATGTGTCTTAGCAGCATGTTTAATGTCAAACCATTGTCAATCAGTACTTTTCCTACTATGACATCTTTGTATTGCATTGTGATGTACTTTGGTCTGTTATTCCTAGTACCATCAAAATCCAACTCATCTTTAGTGAAGTACAAATAATTTAAAGCCTGGATTCTCCTTACTAGGTGTTTCATGGTTTTTTGGTTGATATCTTGAGGCACATACACCTTGTTCAACACCTTTTGCAGAGCTTTTCTAAGTTGTTTGAAGCTCAAAAGTAATGACGACATTGATATTCTAATAGGAGTCTTATTAAACTGCTTAACAAAACTATAATCACTATATTTTATCAACTTTAGGAACTCACTGGTCTTTTCCATGGTGAAGGTTTTGTTCACTTTTTTGTCAAATCAATTATTTCTTTTCCTTTCATCTTCCTTTGTTTCTCGAGCTCTTCTGGGGTAAAGCATTTTCCGCTACAGGTTAAGCCTCTCACTTCTGTTTGGAAAACATGCGATAATTGCATTCTCTCAAAGGATTACCTATAGTTATGGTAAGGCATTGTAGTTTCCTTTACCTACCACTGTTGATTTAGATAAAATCAATTTAGACAGTCTGTCTATAATGAATTGCACCTAGTAGACTTTCTTGTTTCTGCTAGGTTCATCTACCACGAACATTTCTTTATTTATTACACCATCAGTTCTAAGAGTTCCTTGAGTCAATATTTGTGTTACCTCATTATGGAAGCCTTCATATTAGATGATCACATGGCCTTTCTCACGATGATACCTACAGAAATTCCTTCTTGTTGACACTTCTTCATAACTACCCTTCTTGTATCGAGCTTCTACCAGCATTTTGTAAACCCTATTTCGTGACACATTTAAGCTCCTTGGGTCTTTCATCGCTAATGCATTTACTGATCCACTACTTATGACATGATTAGATAGAGGATTTACATTTATATTTGGGGCCTCATCAAATGTTATCCACCCAAGTTGGGTTAACTGCATGAGCTTTTTCTTAAAGGCATTATAGGTATTGATGGTGTGTCCAGTGATACCAACGTGATGCTTAGAGGTGAGTTTTTATTTGTACCAATTAGGATTGGGTAGCTACAGTGGCGTGAGTGGTACTAGAGCTAGTTATCCAATGTTCAATAGTTTTTGGTACATCTCATACTATGACAGTGGGGTAGTTGTTCTTAGGTTCTTTAGCAAAACAATTTATGGTTTTCAGCTTAGTTGATGACTTGGTTACTTGGGTTTCATGTTTTTTTATAGGAAAAGATGAGTTGAAATTATTGTTAGCAATCTGGGATGAAAAGTTTAGAGGATTGTAGTTTTGGAAATGGTTTCTTTTTCCTCTTTAGCCACCCTCAATATGATCAACATCTTTCCTCTTCCCATAAAACCCTTTTTCTTAGTGAGCATAAAGATTTTTCCACTCCTTATACCTTGCTCTATATGCTTGTTCATGGCTACAATGTTAGTAAATTGTTGCGCTGAACTACCCATCACATGCTTTAGTATGACACCTTGAACATATTTGCAAATAAGGTGATCATATCCTTATCTAGAAGTGGTAGATGTACCTATACAACTAAGTCCCTCCATCATTGAGCATACTCTCTCATGGTCTCTTTGTCTCTTTTCTCTAGAAGAGACAAACTTGATCTATCAATGATGATATCTATATTGTACTTCTACTGTTTGATAAAAGCATCCACAAGGTCTTTCTATTGTTTGATCTTTATGTTATCTAGTCTCATATACTAGCTCAGTGCTGCCCTACTCAAATTGTCCTGAAAGAAATGCTTCAATAATTTCTCATCATGCACTACTTTAGTTATCTTATTGCAATAAAAATTGAGGTGAGTGACAAGACTAGTTCCGGTGTACTTTATAAACTTAGGTACATAGAACTTCTTTGGTACTACCAAGTTTGAGACTAGACACATTTCAGCAGCCTGTACAGGGTCATACAAGTCCACACCCTCGATAACCTTTACTCTTGTTTCTAATGCTTCTATCTTATCGTAATCAATGTCCTTAAAAGACTTTGTTTTGTGGGATTCGTTGGCGAATGCATCTATGACTGTTAAGGTCGATATAATTTTTAATGATTGTACAAATATTATATTGTATTAGGGTTCCTAACCTTGTACACCCATCCTTTCTTCAAGCTAAATTATTGTTTGTGTTTGGGTAAAGGTCAAAAGCTTATTGGACGGGCTTCACCAAAGATTGAGTGTTTTCTCGAGCAAGCTAGTGATGCGAGTTATGTTAATCTTTATGGAGTCCAACTTTTCTTGGAAATTGGCATCATGGTAAGCATGTTTTTCATCTTTCATGTTTCTTTGGTGATGATAAGCTTGATTGGCAGTGGTCGATGGTTAAGGACTGGCAACTGGTTGTATATGATGGTGTTGGTGGCTCTATGAGAGGGGTTATGGAAGGGGTTGTTGGTGTTAGTATAGTTAGTGGTCACGATGAAGAAAGGGCTTTAATTTGTGATGGAGAAGGTTTGGTTATTGGTGGCGGTTTGAGTGGTTATTTGGTTTGGAGGAAAAGCAGTAAAGGTTGATAGAGACTAAAATGTAGTTGTAGTGGTGGGTTACTTGGGTATGTGATTAATGGTGGTAGTGATAGGAGATGATTAAGACTACGAAATATTCTGATTTTGCTAAAATAATGTATAAAAGAATTAATTTTGTGGTAGAGCTTTTTTGTTCAACTATGGAGAAGGGAATATGGTTACTAGTATTGAAATTTGAGAGGTTGAGGCTTATAGGTGTTTGATGGTTCTTAGGTGGAGGAAAAAACTGGAGAACTTTCTGGTGTTAATGAAGGTTAGCTACCACTAGTTTTCTCCTCTAGTTTGAGAAGCTAGTCCTTGGTCTTATGTTTTTCTTCACTGGTTTTTTTTTTCCTTTGGTTTTTTGCCACTAGTTGTTAAGTTGATAAGTTGGTTCTTTGGTTGAGAGGCTAGTGATTTTTCTTATGTGTTTTTTTTAGTTTCCTCCCTGAGAGGTTTTGTGTTGATGCAAATAGTTGTGTATGGTGGATTAGAGTTCTTTTGTGTTATTCATGTCTTGTTCCTTGAGAGGCTCTTTGAGTGATAAATGCTCCTTGTTCCCCTTTTGATTCTTTCTTTTCCCTTAAAATCTCATGTTTTTGCTTTGCAAATCAAGACTGCAAATTTGTGCTAAATATTGATGACGAAGGTTGGAAATCTTGAATTAAGAGCTAGAATATTGATATTGAAATTTGTGATTGATTGCTATGATTGATTAATTGGATTCTGGACTAAAATGAATCAATTGAAAAAAATTAGACCTAAAACTTGAATTAAATGGGCTTAATTGAATTAATTTAACTCCATTGGATTTAATTGGGATTAATTGGATTGAAATGGTTGGACTAAAACAAATAAGACTAAAATTAAATTATTAAAATAGTTAATTGGTCCCTTTAATATTTAATCCTTTTCATTACGGTCTTTGGCTTTTAAGTTTTTCAATTTCATTTAAGATGTTTAATCTTGAAATCTTTTTCAATTAAAACCCTAAATTGAATTAATTGATCTTTCTAATTTCAATTTAGTCCTTGGTATCTCAGAAATTCCTAAATCTCTTTTTTATTATTATTTTGTCCCTAATTGAATCAATTTATTCCTTCAAATTTAACCATTTGTTGCAAATTCATCTTTAGTTCTTCCCATCTTTATTTTTAAACCAAATTGACTCTAATTTCAAATTATTTTTTCAATTAAGCCCTCCATTGATTACTAACTTGACTATCTATTTCAAAATAATCCTTGAACTTCAAATCTCTTTCAATCTTAGCCAAATTAAATCCAATTAAGCCTTTTTATAAATTTTCCCTTCAAATGAAACATCAATTATGGCCCAAAAATTCTCGAACTCGATTTTTGCCTGTGATACTCAATTATTGGTCTAATTTCAACCCCAACTATATTTTTTGTTTTTTTGTATTTTTTAGTTGTGTAGTTTTTTTTTTCTTTTTTATGATTATTTGAACACCTAAAAATGACCAAATTTACTGAAAAGACATATTTTATATTTTTTTTCTAATGCTTTCAAAATATATACATAAAAAAAATTAGAGGTCAAAAATTGAATTATAACATACAAAAATAACATTTGACATCGCTCTTATTAACTTGGTTAAGATGCATTTCCCCTTCTATTTCTCGGATGGTTTTTAATTACCAAATGTGCACTTTCAATCTTTTCTTGACTTAGCCTCCCCTATTCTTCCATATGAATGGTCAAGTTCATTGACTGACCATTTCTCTTTATATGTGTTATGAGAGATATTGAAGGATTTATATTCAAATGAGAGCGATTAAAGGATAAAGTAAAATGACTCAGACATTTCAATCTCTAAATTCAATATAGCAATTATATCCCGCATCTTCATGATAGGCTCATGTATACCTTTAATGCCATTAAACTTTATGAAGCACATTTTTTTATTGGGTTGCTCATTAATGCCTTGTTAAAAGTCTCAAATTGACCCTAAATACCTTTGAGATATTCTTTCGCTTTGGCACAATTAGGGATGGATGCAAGAATACTTTTTCCAATATGAAACTAATAGCACATAAGCAATTGGATCACTCCTAAAGATCATATTATGTTTTCTTTTTCTTTTTTTTTGGTAACCCGGGGTGTTCGGGTCAGCTTACGCGCACCACAACTAATCCCCGGACCCACTGAACACCCTGCAAGCCCAGTAGGCAGGTAAGACACCGCGGGGATGATAGGCGTGCACGCTGAGGCTCGAACCCAGGTGACAGAGGCAAGGAAACCTTGCCTCTGCCGCTGGGCCACAAGCCTCGATGCTATGTTTTCTTATCTTTAGTGCTTGATTTTGTGGGCTTTGAGGTTGATCCACTCAAAGTAATAAATGAAGGTCCATGCACATTAATGTCGAACATTTGAACCATAGTTCGGTGGCCGGCCTGGTCCAAGGCCCGGGTTCCGGGTTTTGACCGGGTCACCGGGTCGGTCGGGTCAATCTCTATTTTAAAAAAAATTCAAAACGGCGTCGTTTTAGTAAAAAAAAAAACAACAGTCAACGGGTTGCAACCGGGTTTTTAACAGGGTTTTGCCGGGTCAACCCGCCAGGTCGGCCGGGTCATATCAAGTCATGGCTTATCCTATTTTTTCATCAACCCGACCCGATTCCAACCCCGGGTCGGCCGGGCCGGGCCGGGCTGAGTTTCAAAACTATGATTTGAACATTTAAGGAGAATTTTTTCCTTCCGGTCAACATAATTATCACCACTTAGAGGAGCAATATTAAAAAAATCAAAACCATCTAGGTGGTGGCCCAGTGGTAAGAGCTTGGGACCAAGAGGTTTGTTCCCTCTGTGGTCTCAGGTTCGAGCCCTGTGGTTGCTCATATGATGGCCACTGGAGGCTTACATGATCGTTAACTTCAGGGCCCATGGGATTAGTCGAGGTACGCGTAAGCTGGCCCGAACACCCACGTTAAACTAAAAAAAAATATTAAAAAAATCAAAACTTCGTAACAGATAAAATTTGAACACTGCAAATAAATAATTAAAAATTACTAAATAAAACATGTAATGCAGCCAAAAGATGGAACATTTACCCATGTAAATTAATCCTAATAAATAAATCAACATGTCATTATAATCTTTCAAGTGCAATTAGATTATAACACAAGCAATTTAAATTACTTTATGATGGGACTAACATTTTATTTCTAATAGACTTGATATATATATATTCTAATTAATTACTTAAATATAATAATCATTATGTGGGGTTGAATTATCACAGCTACATGATTAATTATAATTATTGATGTAATAAAACATGTATATATCTATCAAAATCAAGTTGTAGCCCAAAAATAAGTGTTTTAATCCTTTAATTTAAAGGTTTCAAATTCATTTCCCAATAGCCTATTATTGCTTTTCCAATAACACTCGAGCACCATTTATTTTTTCATTTAAAATTGTATTTTAGAAGTACATTTAGCTTGAAAAATATCAAATTGATACTTTTTTTAGTGTTTTTTTATGATTTTAATATGCTAATGTAAAAAATTAAAAATTAAAAAATATATTTTAATATATTTTCAAGTGAAAAACACTTTTGAAAAACATTATGCATCCTAATATCAAACACACACTGATAACTCTGTTTGGCATTGCGTTTTGGAAGCGCTCTTGAAAAAATTTAAATTTTGTTTATTTTTTTTTCAAATTAATATGTTTTGATGTTTTTAAATCATTTTGATGTGCTGATGTCAAAAATAATTTTAAAAAAATAAAAAAATATTATTTTAATGTGTTTTGAAATGAAAAACACTTTGAAAACACAATCACAATCACACTCCCAAACACGCTCTAGTCTATCCAAGTCCTTAATATGTGTACTTAAAGGAGAAATCACAGGTTTTTTTTTGTTAGATCAATACACTTCTATTTTCTCTATGAAAACATATTTTTCTTTTTAATTCTTCTTTTCCATGAAAAAAAGATAAATGTAACTGATGGGCGGTTAACATATCTAAAATACACAACTTTTCATGTATAACCTTTCATGAAAGATGTGGGGAAATTTATTATTTAAATATTCATAATGGGCCACAAAATAATATTTGAATTAAAAAATAAAAGGATATAGTTCAATTTGTTAGGAGTTTCAGATAATGTTTTCCCATCCAAGTAAAAAGTTTACGACACATAATTATAATTATGTATTATGTATTAAACGGTAAAGATTATCTTTGAATTGTGCATTAACTAAAACTAATTCGAATCATTTCAAGGATGTTTCTCTCCCGCCTATCTTAAAATATAAAATGGTTTTTCTATCTAATCTCACGTATTTAAAGTAATTTAATAAATTATCATGATTGTTAATCTTAAAATCCCAACTCTGAAATTAAAAAAGAGAGTATGCATTTTTAACCATCAAATCAATTTCTTGGAGTTAATACATAATTATAATTAGTTTTAGTACTTTACACTATCGTTTTTGCTCAATTAACTTCACTTTGTTGTTGATTAGATTCTGTTTATTAATTATCCATGAAGCTAAATGATTTGGCTTTTTACTGTAGCTACACCATTGTTTACCCTTTTATTTTATCGTGGATGACAATAGTGGAATTTTGAAAAAAAATCAAATTTGAATCTCAAACTTTTTTTTTACACAATTGAGCTCAAATTAGAGTCGAATTGTATGTATTTTTAGGGTGAGGGTTGAATTGCAAGACATATGATTGAAGTGCAATACATGAGTAACATCGATGGCACATTCAAATTTGTTGGTAAAGTATATTTTTGTCCCCCATATTGTTTTGCTATAAGTTGATCGATCCTTTACGTTTTTCAAATATTTATTTTGGTACTAAACCTCAATTTCATTATTTTTCAGTTAATATTGGGTGAGAGGAGAGAGAGGCAATTGCCAGAATTCGGCCTAGAGAGAGAAAGGTGTTGTTTCAACGATTTCGGCCACCAAAATATTATATTTTTATTCCAAATGGTTATATATGATGAGAGGAGTTTGAATTAAGTGTTTTGTTACCTTGAAACTGGATCATAAAACATATCTGATCTACAGAAGAAACTGGGTTCTAAGTTCATTCTTGGTTTTTGACCGGTTTTTTGCGCTTTTGAAGGTTAAGAATGGGTTGAACAAGGTTATGATGGTGTTTTCTATGTATTTGTGGTTGAATATTGGTTTTTAGAGAACAAAAACCAAGTACCCTGATTTTTCGCCCGCCACAGTAGCCGGTATTTGGGTATACCAGACTACACATCGTCCTTTTTTTCAAATTGAATTGGGGCAGACAATATATCACCCGCCCCCATTATCTTACAAAAAAAGGGTCCACGGGACTAGGCCTGACATTGCAGGCTCACACGCAAGCCCTTTAGTAATGGGCTATGTGTTAGGCCTAACCTCATTCTTTGTTTTTTTTTAATTTGTGTATTATTTCTCCGTGGTTTTTTTTTTTTTGCTTATTTATCGTCTTTTAAATAGTGATTAGTTTTTAATTATATTGGATTTGTTTAATTTTTTAAGAGATTCACACTATTCATTTATAGTTTTTTAAATATTTTATATATATTAAATTTAATTTTAGAAATGAGAAATATTTATTATGATATTTTTAATATATACAACCTTAGATAATAGTTTTTTCTTTTTATTTTATCCAATAAATCTTATGTGTTTGTCGATTTCTATTTCAATTTGATTTGAATAAACAAATTTATTAAATACAACCAGATAAATTATCCATATTATGATATTAAATATCTTAATTTATATTTGTCTTTTACTTTTTTCAATTTTTTCTTTTAGAAAAAAATTACGAACCCAAAATGGGTTTGTTTGGATGCCTTTTTTCTTTTTTCTTTTTTCTTTTTTTTAACTGAACTTGACTATCTTTTTTCATCTATTCTTTTCTCATATTCTAAAAAAAAAGTAGTTTGATAGAAAAGGTCTAACAATTTTTTTTTTCATTACTGTTTTCAGCATCTCAATACTAGGTTGATATTTGATTTTACAATCGTCTATTTTTATTATCATGTAGTTAAATAAAAAATAGTTTTTCAAAAAACAAATTATAATCTCAATAGAGTCTATACCTCGGTTCACAGGTTTGGCGTGTTAGCTCGAGTTACCCGGTTCATTGGTTTGACGAGTTCACTCACTAGTCGGATATGTTTTTTTTTATTATTATTGATCCTTTAATTGTTTTTAATAGTTTTTATAGATTTTTTCCTTCACTATTTGATTGTTTAAGAAATAAACTATGAATATAATAAAAAAAATAGTTTAGAAAATAAAGCGTTATTAAACTCAATAGAGTCCATAGCACGAGTCGCTTGGGGATTGAGATCGAGTCAATCTATCATTGTCTCAATAATTTTTTTGAAAAAAGATATCATTTTGAATTTTTAAAAAAAATTAAGTTATGTTTTTATCGGTTATCAAGATTGCATTTGGACTTATGAAGTCAATCAATTTAATTCCAGTTAATTTTCGTGCAACTTAGTTAAAAACTTGAGTTAGATAAAGAGTTAGATTGAGAGATTTTAAAAAAATCAATCTGACTCGTAGTAAAACGCGGTACAAATACCTAGTTAACTCCTAAAATTTAGAGGAAAATCTCCGGATAGATAAAGAAGTCGAATTGCTTGTAATCTGAAAGATTGATAAAGAGAGAAAAAAGGGGCTTGGGTAGGGCCTTTTTCCCACCTTTTATTTATCCTTCATTGATTTATTTAAATCCAAACAATTCCTTTATGTATATCCATGGATCAATAGAGCATGGCCCATCTATAGTCTAGCCCAAATCGGGACACGAACTGGATCAAGCCCATTTAATCGCTGCAAGTGGGCTGTGCCTTCCTGCCCATTTTACATCTCCATTGGCATAGTCTTGCGCAGACCATGACATGTGCTGGATCAAGCATAGAGTAACAAATAAATATAAGTCGTTAGTTGGGTTTTTTTAATTTAGGAGTCCGTTTTATTTTTTATTTTTATTTTGCTCTTTTTAGGAGGGTTGGAGCATACCAGAGGAGTGTCATGGATTAGTACTAAGAGCATGTAAGATCTGAGACCATAAGTGCGATTGCAAATTTGTACTCGTAGCGAACCATGGCCGGATTGTCATTGGTAATATAATATAAGATTTTTGAAAAATATTTTTTAATTAAAAATATATTAAAATAATTTTTATATATATTTTTTTTAAAAAAAAACAATAAAATCATTGAAAACACTTAAAAATATCAATTTAAATAATGCCCTGATGAATGGGCAAGCCTTGAAAAATTTGTAGAATGAATTTTTATAGATTGTAAATTCTAGTGCTGGTTACTGGGAATAATGCCCTGGTGAATGGGCAAGCCTTGAAAAATTATTTCCTGGTTACTAGAAATAATGTCCTGGTGAATGGGCAGTTACTGGAAAATAATGCCCTGGTGAATGGGCAAGCCTTGAAAAATTATTTCCTGGTTATTAGAAATAATGCCTTGGTGAATGGGCAATTACTGGAAATAATGTTCTGTTGAATGGACAAGCCTTGAAGATCATTT